>Ga0307517_10015399_pt1 | contig 10166 bp, 8 predicted proteins | sample 23_EM_MG_FD_194515 | JGI IMG/M metagenome (GOLD analysis project Ga0307517, IMG submission 194515) | Populus trichocarpa ectomycorrhiza microbial communities from riparian zone in the Pacific Northwest, United States - 23_EM | ecosystem: Host-associated > Plants > Roots > Unclassified | place...
ATGTATTTAGAGGTACATTCGTCCTGTATAAACCCTAGGTAAATGACACTGGTATTAATGAGAGGTACCCTCAATAGATAGTCGACCTGCACGTATCGTGCGGAATCTGTTCCCGCTTCGCAATCGCGTGGTCCCTCCTACTCCGTGAATCAGCTGTGTTTGGGACGGGGGGTTGTCGCTCTTCAATTTCCTCCTTGTCTCCGCCACGGAAATCACCCGAATCGCGAGCTTGGGTGGATTGTGGAGGGAGGGGGCGCAAGTGCTGCCTTAGCCTGAACCTCTGGTGAACACCCTGTGCGGCGACCATTGGACGAGATCGATGTTTGGTAACGCCGGAGATTCTTTTCATCACGGTGCGAAATGACGAATGACGGAGGTTGCGATCCTGTGGTGTCTGTGGGTGAAGGTCGGAACAACGGAAGGATAAAACGAGAAGGGGAACTTTCCATCGTCCAGTTACTAGCGCAGATTCCTTCAAGCGATACACGACATTTCGGAGAGGTAAAGATTGACGAATCCGTTCAGAGACACCCTCCCCCCTCTGGACTTGGGGTTAGGTTCCAGCGTAGCGCGATCCAGCTGATGCGCATGTTTAAAGACACATCCGTCGACCGCATTGCCTTCCCAGTCAATGAACACGCGGTAGAACCTCAGCTCGGAGGCCGCGGAGATATTCTGAGAGACACCGTCCTCTCGATTCCAGTAGCGAGAAGTGCCTTCGCTCGGAATGAACGGTCCAATGTGGATACCACAAGCCGCAGTTAGACGTCTTCCTCGAGTATAGTACCGCCGCCATTCTTACATCCGACTTCTTTCCGTTCTCCGAGAGTCGGGCTAGGATGGTTCAGGTGGACAGGAGGCGGGCCCCGCCACCCTCATAAGATGGGACGAATAAAGGTGAGGGCTGGAGGCTGACAGCACCTTTGCCGGGGGTTTCCCGCCACGGTGTTAACTAGCCGGTTTAATCGAGGAACTTGTCTGCGGAGACTGAGGGAGGTGAGCCCTCGGTTGGAAGAACGAAGAAGGAATTCGGCCTGAATGGGGAATGACCACTGCCTAGACCATATCTGGAGCCGTTTAACAGGCAATTTATCGCGAAATTAAGTGGCTAAGTATCATCAGTCCGGGGCTTGGTCCAGGATACGCAGCGTGAATGGAACAGAACATAGGGGTGGTTGAGGTAACCGTGACGAGAAACTTCTCGCGGGCACTCGCCTCCGATCTACTTGTCCGCCAATCTGGATGACTGTTCCTTTCCCTCCATTATGCTACTCCCCGCTGCCACACTGAGCGCATCAACGTACGCTGAATATCCGTAAAGAGCCACCTAGAATGCTCTTGATGTTACGTCGACCGGTCAGCCGTAGAATTCGGTAAACCGGGAGCTGCGTTTTTCAATGGCTATCCCTCCTAAACCTGCGCTCTTCGTCACCTTCGTCACCCCAACACCGTCCTGGTTCATTATGAATTCCTCTGACCTACCCGCTGTAATGCGAGCAGTACCCGTTTCCCGCTTTTCTCTAACGGCTGACAATCGCAATCGGCTGGACGATTTGTTGTGTGATTTTCCGCCTATTCATTGGCCACGGTCGCCGTTCCGCCATCGGCAGCTGACGCGCATCCTACATCGACGCCCCCATTCTTTGCGTCCCGGTCCGAGGGTCTCAGCCCACTGCGGTGGGAGCTAGGCTTGAAAGCGGACCACACGACCCAGTTCGAAAAGCGGCGATCCGCTAACGATTTTGATCACAGCCCGGACGGTTTACAGTTCCTATGGGCCCCGCAGGGTACGTACCAGGGACCTGACATTTCAACAGAGTCCATTCACTTACATTTTCGACAGTCGGCGGGAGTTTTTCCCGGGAGCGGATCCAAATAAGTCACGGATCGTGTTTGACGGGGGTAACGGTTGGTAACGCGGACACAATCGGGATCAGAACAAGTCCTTCGCAAGGGGTCCGGTGTACATCCGAGACAACGGCAAAGCATCAGCAAATCGTGGAAAGTCCCGTAGCCGATTGTAACTCGATAAAAGAGCTATAATCACTCATCAGCGTTGCAATTGCCGCGGAGGCTTATAACGCATTATAATCAAATAGATAGGTCTACCACTTTCGCAATAATTACGGTATCTCGCAATCGGTGAAATAGTCCACGAGGGGTGTAACAAAATATATCGCCTTGCAACTTTTGTGACAAGTCATACAGGGCTCTCGCTCTAATTATATAGGATAGCAAACCTGGCCAGAGCTTGTCAACATTGCATGGGGGACGTTCGGGGAATCCTTCGGTTCACACATCATATTATGGAGTTTCGCAAATGATGATATTGACAGTGGCTAGACAAACACAAACCTACACACTACTCTAAAAGACACTGGTACGGGGGATAAATGGATGTGATGTTGTTTTCGTGAGATCGTGAGTGATATCGATGACTTCCATACCAACGTAGATGAGGCGGCTCAAGCGGCAGCAGATCTCGGGAATGCCCATCCGAGGAAGTGTTGGCGATAGTGAAGGAAGACGTAGAATCAAAAGATGTACCTGAACAGTCACCTGTTGTCCGTCGCAACATGTGATGGATGGACGTTTCACCAATGGATACTGTACCCGCACAACCACTCCGGCAGTCACCCATCATCCAGACGGTTTGGCGGTCGGAGTGGTCGTGCTTGTACAGCACCATACTCGCTCCTGATTATGCTCCGAACCTCGCGAGCAACACTGTAGGAATAGGTAAGTGCGATCGCCGCCGTACGTCCCCAAGAACTTAAAGCCCATTTCAACGCCCCAGACTGCCTACCGTCTCGATCAGCATCGGGCGGAGGGGAATCGTCCTCGTTGCCACCCGGTGTGGGGTCATCACCCTGGTTAGAGGACATGGGGACGGACGAGGATGGGTCCCCTCATTGCTAGCATTCCTAGTGTATTTATACTGTGGAACTGCACCCAGATCTTGATTTGACTAGCTTGCGAACGTGTTCCCTGAGGTTTGATGTTTTGGATGGCCGCCCCGCCCACAGTACTCGAGAGATTGCCGAGTTGTTCGCACAAAATGAGGTACCATTGTAACGTTGCCATGCATATTTGAATCTTGTTGACGATACTATCTCTTCCTTCAGTCTCCGTGTTCGTAATGAAGGACCACCGAACCAATGTGCACTTGATGTTATCCTCGGGCTTGTGGACTCAAACGAAGTTGACTTCGAACAATCCTCCTGCCACTTCGTTCGTTGCTAGTAACTGTATTCGCAAACTGGAAATACCAATGGATCTTTGAATCGCAATGGCTCCGGTCCTGAAGCCATCCCTGGTCAGACTGAGCTGCCGTGCAATGTAATTGGGCATCCGGATGATGCCAATTGTTTATAAATGATTACACCCTGAGCAGAAGCAGTGTAATGCACAATACTGTATTATAGGACCTTCGTGGGGAAGTAGTAGGGATATGTATTAAATTATAATGGCCATCGAGGGAGCAGAGAATCCCGTGTAACGCGTTATAAGGCCTTGCCGGGTAATCTGTTCGATCACCAGCGCCGCAAGGTCATATCAGACTTTCCACGACCTGCTGATGAGTGATCACGAGAGGCGATAGCTGCACCGAGCTCAGCCCCTGAACCACTCGCACAAGGTAAGCTTTCTATCTATCGCCAGGGGGCTCTGCGTAACGCTAGGCGTCGTATGGCGCGAGGATATCCAATTGGGAGCAGTGCATCGCTGGGCCGTTCATATCAGGCTTCGATGAGGTTCCATGGGGTTGCGGTCAGCGTTTTCTGTATCCTCCCGATTCGAAAATCCCTTAACGATCTGTGTGGCGACCTGTCCTGCCTGCTGGTAGGATTCACCAACATTCCCATTCGCCCGACATTCCCTCTCTCAATTAGGCTACTGGGAAATGGCCAATGACCAAATGTAACTCGCCTTCAGCTCTAACCACTGTCTACAGCTGAAGCGACTGTCAAGACGTACTACCGGGGAAGCGGGGCATCATAGAATGGGTCCACAACAATTTGCACAACCAAGTAACATTCCACACCAAGGCTGGTGCACTCCCAGTTCGCCTTCCGAGCGTACCAAAGATTCTCAGACTGTTTTGGGGTGTCATCTCAATCCTTCCGTGAACATCACGGGATCGATTCTGGTAATGTTGTATGAACTTCACTGGTCCATCCCACCAATCCAAACCCATAGCAACGCAGCGGTAGCCCCAACCTTGTGTGTGATGGGGATGCAATCGACAACGGGGGATATGACGCTCTCGAATGGAGCCGGGCGTCCTATGGGGAGTACTTCGGTTCTCGAGGTGAGGGGATCTCCGCCGTGAAATGGGACGAAAGCGAGATCACCACTCGCGCACACGAATGGATTGAGAGAATTCATGATACCGGGGTTTTGCACGGTTACTCTATCGGGCTCCGGGATACACCGGCGGAAAGATCGTTGCCGAAAAACTGTAATCCGCTAGGCAACTACTTCATCAATACGTCTATCGTTTTTGGTGGGCCGTTCTTGATGGTTTGACAATCGTACATTACTTAACTTAATGTTTTCGTTTCGGGCACCAGGTTTTGCACTAAGTACCTTAGAAGGGGGCCCAACCTAGCAGAGGGTGGGGTGCGGGTTATCAACTACCTCAGGGTGTATGGGGATGGCTCCTCAATGGGCATATTGGAGGTAATGGGAGTGTGGAAGCCTATTTGCACTATCTGCCTTTACTCCTATCTTTTACTAGTTGGCATTGTTACAAGTTTGCTTCCATGACCCAGTACATTACATGTGTCTGTCCTGGATACAGACTATAGTTACCTTTTTTAATAGTTTAGTAGGATTGGGATGACTTTGTATTTGATAGACAGCATTCCAGCTATTTGCACTTTCATGTGGCCTCATACCTGAACTACAGCAAATCATCTATTGACAGTTGTCATATTGGCAAACCAAATATTCAACAATCACTGATATACTGGTACATATAAAAACAAAGCAAATGTAGCATAGGAAACAGAACAGACAACACAAAATATTGACAGGGAGTAGGATAACAATGAGAGAGAGAGAGAGAGAGAGAGAGAGAGAGAGAGAGAGAATGGTGCATAGCATATGGGGGTCCAGCCACTGTGGGAGGAAATGTCCTTGAGATGTGAGGCTTAGAACAACAAGGCATTCAGCAATAGAAAAAGGAGTATCCAGATGCAGTGTTGGATTAGAGAAGGGTATAGCTGACTACTTTCAAGAAAGTGTCTCCTGCCCTTGGGACCTCAAGCTGAAGATAGATGGTGAATGGGAATACAAAATAATACAGTTTTAAGGGACTTACCATTGCTCATTGCATCCTCAATCTGTTGGAGAAGCCCTCTGCAGTACTCTATATCCCTGGTGGCCCCAGTCTTCTCATACAGACTGATAGCATGTAGAGTCTCAGATCTTGCCTCTTCAAGTCTTTGTTGTTCATACAAAAAACTAGCCTGTAGATATATTGCACGGCCCAGATAGTATGTGTTGTTGGGTGTCTGTGACTTTGCATGTTTAATGTGGCTATGTGCATCATCAAACCTCCCTTGATCAAACAACACTTCTGCCAGACAGTAATGGATCCAAAACGACTGGTCATGCCAATTAAAAGAGGATGCAATCCCTAGGGATACCTCAAGATGGTTGATGGCCTTCTCACTCTCACCCCTGGAGCGATATACATTGCCAAGGACACGGTGACACTCACAGACCACAAATTGACTGCCCTGGTCTGAGTGGAGACTAATAGCATTGGATGCAGCTTCTTCTGCAGCATCAATTTGGTTGTCTTCCAATAATAGTGAAGCAAGGTCATTCAAAGCATATCCTTGCCCTGCTGTATCATTGAGCTCTTCCAATATTTTCAGAGCTTCTCTTGCTTGCTGTATCCCTTCTGTACAGAGGCCCAGGCTCCGGTTGGCTTTGGATAGGAGTCTTAGTGCCTGAGCAATGTTGTGTTTATTCCCCTGCCTTCTCCAGAGCTCTAGGGCATGAATAAGGAGTCGCTTGTACTCTGGGTGGTTTCCAACTGAATCAAACAACCGTCCAAGTTGGAACAAGCATTCTGGCTTAGAAGAATGATCATCTGGGAGCCCTTCAATCTTTGGTCCCAATGAAACTAGCCGTACTTTGTGGAAATAGAGGTGCCTCACAAAATATGCACAGGCATCCCAGACATTGGCTGAGCTTGTGTCAATTGTTGTGAAGACATCAAGTAGGTGCTCAACATTCACATCCTCTGATATGATCCAATGTGATTCTTCATACCCAGGATAGCCATATTCAAGCTCAACTGATAGCCGGCTGAAGTAGTGCTCCTTAGTTGTATTGAGTAGTGGAGTCAACAATGGGTTTTTGGGACAGAAATAGTCCCTGAGTGGAGCCAACATTGTAACAAATCCACTGCTCTGATAAGTCAGGGAGAGGATACAGAATTTGTCAAGGATGTCTGTTCTGTTGGGGATGGAGGGGAATAGCCAGTCCAGGTTGTTCTCATCAATGCCTTGAGGGAAGAAGGCAACCACCTCAAGGAGTGGGCGAGCATTGGGGCCAAGGTCCTGGAACATGGGGGAGGCAAGTGAAAGTTCTATGGTGGCAGCAAGGCTCTTGTTCTGCTGGGTATGAAGCATCCCTGTTCTCTGTTTCTCCCATTCTCTGGTCAATCGACTGGTGTTCCACCTGTTGTTCTGGGCAACAGTAGCAAGTAGGGTGATTGACAGTGGATGAAAGTCAAGTTGTTCCAGGATTTTGTGGGCCAGGTTGGATGGGTCACCATGTTTGTAGATGCAATAGAAGGTGTTATGTGCAGCCTCCATTGACAATGTTGGGATATCAAGTGGCTCACAGCCAGGAGGGAGGACAGAGATGCGGGAGGTAATGCAAAGGCAAATGTTGTTGTATTGACTCAGCTCCTCTACCACAGAATTAATCTCCCCAGCAGTTGATCCCTGGAGACCAAGAAGAGATTCTGCATTGTCAAGGACTATGAACATTTTCCTTGAGGAGAGGAATGGTCGCAGAGAGGTCAGATCCTCAGGGTTTTCGACACCTGCACCAATGACTGTGGAGAGCTGGTGGAGGAAATGAATGCGGGAGGGGGTAAACTTGTCACAACGGATAAACCAACGATGGTCGCCGAACTGCTGCTTGATGCGATTGTCATGGAGGACGGTCAGAGCGATGGATGTCTTGCCAATCCCGCCAGCGCCAATGAGAGCGATGGGCCTCGTGTCTTCTACGAGACCGACGATCTTCTCGATCAGCTCGTCGCGTCCGAAGAAGTCTCTTGGCGGTGGTGGTGGTAACTCTCCAGGCATGCTAAGTGGGGGTGTGAGATGCTAGATCCATTGGTAATCAAGATTGCTGACCTGGGTTGAGTCTAGGCAAGGCGGCTGGTTATTCCTTTGGTTGATGTAATAAAGTATGAATATCGCTCACCAACTGATTTTGATCGTCAGCCTTGATTTTCACTATGGTACGATGCATTTCAGAAACCATGGTGTGGGTGTTTACCCCGAGTTCGGTCTACAAGCGAACGGTTAGCGATGGCCACACGGAAACAATAAATATGGAACACACGTTAAGGGCGTGGTCCCGATGTATCTCGGAAACCATGGTGTGGGTGCCGACAACACCGTGATGGGTGTTTATCGCGAGCTCGGTCTGCGAACGAACTGTTAGCAATAGCCGCGCAGAAACAATACGGAACACACATTGAAGACGTGAAGGATCCTGTTGAGGTCTAACTTCCACGCGGCAATTTTCTCCTTATTATACTTTGCATGGAAAAGTCGGGAGACCGCGTTCCGCCCACTCTGTTTGATGGCCTTCCCTTGTATTTCTGCAACGGTCCTATCATCGAGAGGATGCTAAGCGGATGGTTTCCAAGCGTGGATCGCTTGTTTAACTCACATCGTTAATCGGTTTATCGCATCACACACAGACAGACTGAGCTCATCCAGACTCTTTCCCTTCATCCCCCGGTCGAGCGCTCCACAGATATCGGCGCAGTGCAACCCGATCTCGACGAAATCCAGTTCGTTAGCCATCGAATCCTGTATGTTTGTGAGCTTGTAGCCCATCCCCGCGTAACAGGACGAGACATACCTTTAACATCGTGAGAAGCACGCTGACGGAACCAAAGGCGGCCTTGGCTGGTGTGACGCCCGCGACCTCCTTAATGAGATTCAAAGCATCGATGGCGGCGTTCAACCCTGAGATTGCAGCTTCCCGATCTTTCGGATGTTGGGTCTTTGTATCCATAGTTGAAACTCGAGGCAGCTGTGAGACGACGGCGCGGTGTGAAGACTGCGGAAGAACCCGAACCCCAGCAGCGATGGGCGGCCATCTCCTCGTGCAAGAGCCGCCCAATCATCTCACTGCATTCATCGGGGTCAGACGCCCAAGAGCTGCCTCTATGCTTCTGCGGGCCACGCTAACCCGCGAATTCTCTCCCAACAGCCAGTAAGATACTACAACGATCAGTTCGTCTCCCGCTCTACGACAATAACGAGGTCTAGGGATGTGTGCTATGGCGGTTGTAAAGAATTATGCGTTTCTCATTTCCACGCCTCCATCTCTGTCTCAGCCTCATCAACCAACGTAATTCACCCAGTCTAAAAAAATCGTAGGATGCGGCTGACCTGAACCATACCTCCGCCCCACGGGTGGGGACCTCTTCGGCCTTTCCAGGAAGTCAGGTCGAAGTCCCCCCCGGGTGGCCTTGTTAGGTGTGTTATACCGACTGGCGCTGATAACGCTACAGCCTGAAAGAAGCAGCTTTCACTCTTCCGTCGAATTTCTGAGCTTTAGAGGGCAGATATACGGTTCCACGGGGTTGCACGTCGTTTGGACGAATTTGTGGGTGCACGATCATGCATAAACACTAAACACCCCACGGCTGGAAAGGACCGCACAAGTGAATGTCCATTGCGTGTTCTGGGCCATCCAAGCACGACATGGGGAGGGACGAAGGGATCATCGAGGCAGCGTTTATGTTGGTCCATTGAGCGAAGAGATAGAATTGAAGAAGACGAGGAAACTGGAATACTGACTGCACGCGGTGGTGCTCTCGATGATACCCCCCATCCGAGCTCACCGTCCGTAGCAACACAGATTACGGCGGCTGGACTTGCTAGCGCCGTGTTTCGTGGTTTGAGATATAATCCCTTCAATAGAACCAATCTAACAATCGCAAATCAGCACGTTCACCGACCTTGAGAGGGAGAGAGAAATCGCCCACGTTGAGCAGGATCGAATGAATTTCATCCACTCTTCCACCCCCGTTCGTGACAGCTCGAAGAAGAGGCAAGCGTCTCCAGGTGAAAGAAATCTTCGGTGAAAGTTCAACGTCAAGACCTCGGCCCAAGCATGGTCCAAAGAATTTCGCCACCGATAGCCACTAGTCAACAACCGTCAAGGAAACACAGGACACACGGGGTAAACGTGACGTCGAACCTTTCTCCCCAAGCAGCCCCAGCACTATCAACCGAAACATAAAGAACCCTCTCGGATGAAAGAGTCTCATCCATGAGCCTGTCGACGGAGAGCCTCTGTATGTCTTCCACGATTAGGACGTAGTCTCCGGAAACGATGGTGTTATGCCCTCCGGTAGGTTCTTTAGTCTTTGACTGTTTGGTATGAGACGCACGCCTGTGGTACAGGGATTGTGGGGTACGTTCAGCCGGACGAGATCAGATATTGGATATTTTAACCACGAAGCAGTGCCACACCTTTGCACCGTTCTTTACGAGCTAGTTGCAACCTTCGAGAGTTATTCACGTAAGCTGATATATCTGAACGCTGAAACTGAAGAGCAATCGAATGAATCAGACACACCGTTTTACCGATACCACGATCTCCGCCAGTGATCGGTCTCGAGACTTTATCGCCGACGTCTTTTTTTTTTTTTTTTTTTGAAGGGTTGACATTGTTAAGTGGTCATACTACATCAGGTACAGGCCCTACACGGGCTGTTTACTGGGAAGGGTTTTTGTAACTACGATCGAGACTGATATGGGCGAAACCTTGGCCCCACCAACACCGGCGGGTAGAACTACGAAAAAAATAAAAAGATGAGTCGAGAGACACTGGATGCAATGTCCAGACCAGGAGGGGGCATGGATTCGCTAATCGCGCCCCCCTGGAGA
>Ga0307517_10015400_pt1 | contig 10166 bp, 5 predicted proteins | sample 23_EM_MG_FD_194515 | JGI IMG/M metagenome (GOLD analysis project Ga0307517, IMG submission 194515) | Populus trichocarpa ectomycorrhiza microbial communities from riparian zone in the Pacific Northwest, United States - 23_EM | ecosystem: Host-associated > Plants > Roots > Unclassified | place...
ATACTATGTAGAATAATGCATCTCGATTTTGAAAACAACTTCAAAATATAAATAATAGTCTTGGAGCATGACTTGAATTCTGCAGTATATATAAAAAAATGTGTTATCTTGTTCTAGAAAGTGATGATTAAGTATATGATACGTTTAGGAGTTCTGTATATTTTTTTTGTATTATTAGGATTTTCTAGTTTTTTATTCAAATAAAATAGTTTTTCTTTTTTATTCAATACCAATAGGTTTTTTTTTTCTATATAAAGCTTTGTAATAGTTTTTTTTTTGACAAGTTAGGCTTGAATTAATAAAAAAAATAAATATTTTGAGTGCTTTTTATGATTATGTTCTTTTCCAGGGTTTTAATATGTAACAAATATTGATTTAACCGAGAAATGTATAGTTAATTATTTTTAATATTTATCGAGTTATTAACTATAAATAGTTTTTTGATTTGTTGGTAGATATATAGGTTAATAAGAATGTGTAGTTAATTGTTTTTAATATTTATTTATAGTCATTAATTATGAGTAGATTTTTGAGTTGTTGATAAATAGATAGGTAGATTTGGATCATCTTTGATTAACTATTCAAAAGTTCTTCACTATATCGTAATCAATTGCAATCTAAGTCATAATTAATAACAAAACCAAACAAAAGTTCATCTTTGGTTTAATCGATTTTTCAGTTTTTTTACTCAACTCTAATTTGGATTATCTTTAATTAACTATTCAAAGTAGTTCTTCACTATATCTTAATGAATTATAATCTAAGTCACAATTAATAACAAAACCAATCTCAGATTAGAGTTAAAAACAATGAAACCATTTGTCATTGAGTTTACTTAATTTAGTATCATCAATTATAACAAGATTTATGCTTGATTGGTTATTTTATTAAAAAATTACATGTTAAATTAAATAAAATAATTTTCCAATCACTAATGCTTGCACTAAAGTTTTTATTCATAACAAATCAAATATTTTAAAACCAGATTATATTAGTGTTTTAGACTAAAAATGTATCTGAAAACACATCTAGTTATATAATTGACCGCATTCAAACAAAACCTAAATCTAAATCTTTTGTATAAATAGAAAAATCTATTGAAGATATAAAAAACAAATCATTTAACACACATAGCAAGTTAAAAACAACCAATTAGATTTTTTTAAAAAAATCCAAAAAGTCATTGATGACAATAAACAAATAAACTCACAACCTCAAAAAAAAGAAAAAAGAAGAAGCAGATAATCTCAAGAGATTAGACTAATCAATTTCAGAAGTCAAACACTATCAAATGGTAACTGCTGATAGGAAGATAGAAATCAATACAAACATGGTATGAGCACAAATCCACCTACCCCCACCCTTCAAACATTTTATCCATGGTGGTTGCTTTTTGGGTTAGTAAATAACTATGCAAAATCAAAAAGTATCATTATATACATCATTATTAAATCTGATTTAACAGTAGACTTAGCATAAAATTCAGGTCACAAGCCAAGCAAGTCAATTTAAATTTAATTAGATTATATTTTAATTTTTTTATATGAAACAGATTTTTCAGGTGGAATTGAATTTAAAGGGTATTTGAAAATATAATAATAATTATTTTTTAAAGTATTTTTATTTTAAAATATATCAAAATAATATTGTTTTTTGTCTCATTACTTCAAAATAATTCAAAAATATATATTAATAAATAATATTTAATAAAAAAATTTAAAATTTAAAATAAACACAGTTTAAAATGCAATTCTAAATAGTAGCTTATCTAGCTATCCGTACATGGGCATCATTGGAACCGAAAAGAAGAAGAAGCATGGGTCTGGTCATCGTTATATTCATCCCCTGGGCACCATAGTCATCTCCTCATCATAGTAAAAATAATTATCTAGATAGTGGTCTAATAGTAAAAATTTAGGATTAAGAGGTTTATTCCTTCTATTGTCTCAGGTTCGAGCCCTATGGTTGCTCATATGATAATCATTAGAGGTTTACATGGTCGTTAACTTCAGGGTCTGTAGGATTAGTCGAGGTGTGCGCAAGCTGGCCTGAATATCTACGTTAAACTAAAAAAATAAAAAAATAAAAAAAAAATGCTTAGGGTGTCTTAATTATCTTAAACAAAATTTTGGGAAAAGAAAGGAAATAAAAGAAAAGCAAGGTCCAGAAAGGCATAAACGGACGATCCAAAGGAGAACCCTTTTCCTTCTCTCTCTACTTGTTTCTTCCTCTCTCCACAGCTATATCTACAGAGAGAATCACCAACACTAAAATCAATACATAAAAACTTATAGTAATCTAATAAAGTAAAAGCTACTCTTTCTGTTTGTCTTCTTTTATCATTCCTGTAAAGATAATCCTCAGCTGGGTTATCTCTTTAACATCTAATTGAAATTGTATAGACAACGGAAACCAGGCAGGTATGTGGCTTTTTTTCTTTTTTTTGTGTGTTTTTCTTTTATGGGTTTCTTTAGAATTTTTACTTCTGTAATAAAAATTGTGACTTGATTGGTTTCTGATAAAAACTTGTGAAATTTACAGAGAAATCTGAAGAAAAGAAGGCATCTGTTTGTGTTTTGGATACAAAGAGAGAGGGGAGGGGGGGCCTAGTGTTTGTCTGTTTGGTTGACTGATCATGGCTGTTGCCGAGAATGCTGGGGTTAGGAATGGAACTACTGGTCAAAACTTTGACAACACTGTAGTGTCATCAGAGACGAAAGATCTTGAGAGATCATCATCAAAACCCAGAAATGAACCAGTGGTGGCTAACAACACTAAAGACTCAAACTTTCAAGGCCAAAACAATGATCATCAGAGTATTAATGGCATGTCTGGTGAGACCGGGGGTTTAAGCAATGGAAAGACTAATGGGCCACAGATGCAAAATGGGTTTGATATGAACCAGTCTGGTGGCTATGGGGATGATCAGATTCATCATCAAAGGGCTAAATCTAACGGGGTTAATGATATGAATGATTTGGTGGAGATGCTGTCAAAGCTGAATCCTATGGCTGAAGAGTTTGTGCCTCCTTCACTAGCTAATCATCCTGGATTTTTTGGTAACGGCTTTGGCTTTAATGCTAACAATTTTCTAGTGCAAATTAATAACGGGATTGCCAATGGACAGACTAATAGAAGGGTATGTGTTATTTTCCTCTTGTTTCTTGTTTTTTTGGTTGTTGTCATGTGATTGCGGATAAAATGGGTACTTTTTTCTGTTTTGACTGTTGCTTTTTTGTGGTTGCTGCTGAAATGGAATAGACTGATTAGAGTTTGTTGCTTTTATTTATCTCTGCTAATTTTGGTTACAGAAGAAGAACAGCTATAATCAAGGGAGGCGAAGGATGAACAACAGGACAAGTATGGCTCAGCGAGATGAGATAATCAAGAGGACTGTATATGTTTCAGACATTGATCAACAGGTAAGAAGTTGCATTTGGCTCTGGTATTATCTTCCCCATTTAGATTTTTTATGCCTTCATTGTTGTTTGTATGCTGATTTTGGGATCATTGTTTCCATGTGATGGTATATAGGTTACTGAAGAGCAACTTGCAGGTCTCTTTATTCATTGCGGACAGGTATATGGCCATGGTCTTGTTTTCTCTCACATGTGCCTTTTTCATCTTGTTAACTTCTGATAGTGGATTGTGTTTCTTATTGATTTCCTCTCGTTTTCTGGGACAAAGGTTGTTGACTGTCGTATATGTGGTGACCCTAACTCTGTTCTACGTTTTGCCTTCGTCGAGTTTACTGATGAAGGTAATTTCAAAAGCTCACATATCTTTTTTTCCTCAGTGGATGAGCGTAGCTATTTAACAATCAAATGTGCTTGCAGAAGGTGCAAGGACTGCATTAAGTTTGTCAGGGACTGTTCTTGGATTTTACCCGCTAAGAGTGCTGCCATCAAAAACTGCAATCGCACCGGTTAACCCAACATTTTTGCCAAGGGTGAGGACTTTCTCGGGTGCAATGGATGGTTTTTTTCAATAACCAATCATCACTTTAGAAACCTGATCAATTGAATGGTGCCTGTCTTAAATTTCTCATTCATTACCTTGCTGACATTATCATGATCCTCAGTCTGAAGATGAGCGCGAGATGTGTGCAAGGACTGTTTATTGTACAAATATTGACAAAAAGGTAATATTGGAAGATACATGATGTGTGCTAATGTTTTTAAGAGCTATATCTGGAACATGTTTCCTAATTTATTTAATTTCTATGAATGTAGATTACCCAGGCAGATGTCAGGCTCTTCTTTGAATCCTTTTGCGGAGAGGTTTGTAGTGGGATGTATAACAAAATTGCAAACATTGCCTGTCCTTGATTGCGGACCATTCCTTATTGGACATTTTGTTTTTAATAGGTTCATCGCTTGAGGCTCCTGGGAGATTATCATCATTCAACCCGCATAGCTTTTGTTGAGTTCGCAGTGGTAATTACCCATTTACTCTTGATCTTTGTATTCTGGCATTTTAGCATCCATATGTTGCTGGTTTTATATATATGCCATTTCTCGTGTCTTGTTAACTTCTACTACTTTAGAACCATTCATTATGTAGAGTTGTTTTTGCAATCTCATTTGGCCTGAATTACTCCATGTTCTTAGACATTTGCTTTTCTTCACTATCGGGGCCGCATTGCCTGATTTTCCAGAATTTTGTCTGAAAAGCATGTTTTGTCATTTTTTTTCCTTGTCAAAACAATCTCTCTTCTGTTTTGCTAGTGTTTGTGCATATTTATAGCATTCAGATCTGGATCAAACTTCCTAATGTTTAATCAGGGCTTCTCATTTTGGAAATGTTCAGAAGTTGCAACATTTTTTAGAGGTTGCATATGAACCACATATTGAGCTTCTTAATGAGAGATGTTCATGCTATGTTGGAATTGGCATTTAAAGGATTACAACAAACACTACTTTTGATGTTAGAATTATATGGGGGTTTTTGGAGAACTTTAATTTTAACCTGAGCTGCAGCAGATCAGAAACTCTAGTCAAATTTCCTTTTTGTGGTTCACTGAGGATTCTGTACCTGCTCAAAACCATATAACAATAGTTAAGACATTGATTGTGGTATCAAATAAGTTCATTCATAAACCGATTGTGGAAAATGCAATTGGGTTTGATGGATTTAAAGTTCCGATAAGATTTCCAATGTAGTAGTTGTTGGTGTTCAGGTTACTAATGCTGGCTTGGGTGCAATTAAAGGTTTGGGGTTAGTGAGTAGGAAATATTGAGGCCTCCCTTTTGTTGAATCATGAGTCACTCGTAAATAAAATCATGTTTTATGAGTCCATTCAGTCTTGACCACGTACCCTTTTGGTTGTCCTTCTATGTTCTTCTATGTCATTCTATGCACAGGATTGGCACTAAAGAAGTCAGGGTGGGAAAATATATGGCTGTGGATGTTGCAGACCCTTCACATTGCTTTCTTTGGGTGTGAAACCTGGTCTTTGCCTCATATCACCATTTTTGGATCTGTTTTCTTTAGTGTTGGTCTTGGAGTTGGTTAATATTAATTGATTTCTCGTTTTGGAACATTGTGTACCATGGGTGTGAAACCTGGTCGTAGACCATCCCTTCACACTGCTTTCTTTGGTTGTGAAACATGTCTTTGCATCATATCACTATTTTCGATCTCTTTCTCCAGTGTCAGTCTTCGAGTTGATTGAGATTTCACCTTTTGGAATTTCGTGAATCATGATAATTGCACTGGTGTAGAACTTAATTTGAATCAACACCATTTAGGAGAATTGATGAGGTGGAGATCTAGTGGTGGCGTTGATTTGAAATTGAAGTTGAGACTTGAGGCTCCTTTAGAATGAGGCACACTATCAACAGTGCCTTTATTTAGTAAGAAGATGAAATGCTGAAAACGTTGTGATTAAGAGACTAATTTAATGTTGTCTATAATGTCTCTGGATAGATTTGTATAGAGGTGTCAATTCTACAACATTGGGAAGTGCCATCCCATTTGACTTTAGGGGACCCTGACTCTGCGCGCGCGCGCACTTGTGATTGAGTTGGATGGTTAGAGTACTTCATTCTAGGCAGAAATTGTTTGTGAGGCATTGTCAATCTTCTACTTTATTAGGAATGCTTAGTTTGTCTTGGTTTGCACTTAGTCCTTAAACTACCACTCACTTTTCTTGGCTCCTTTAATCTAGTTTGTTTTGTTTCACTTCTCATTAGTCCTAAAATTCTTCATTTTGTCTTCGCACCTTCAGAATTAGCCCATTGCCTCATCCCCCAACCTAACCCTTTCCCAGACAATAGTTTTAAGCTTTGATAATTAATTAATTATCATAAAAATCTTAGTTTCTTCACACTTTTATATTCAAAGATAATAGTGAAGCTTGCATGATTCTGGCCTTTGGGTGCTCCAGGGATCAAGCCCATGTTTACCTGGGGAAAGCAGTTCCGTTTCCACACTCGGCAAGTTCATTAGGACTGATCTTGTATTCCCCAACCAAAAACCTGGTCATGCACACATCAAAATATTTTGGTCTCACCATTGTATTGGATGGATCTAAAAGTAGTGGTCCTCTGTGCTCCATCCAGGTCTATAGAATCATACCTTTTTCCAAAGCATCATCTACACAACTTCCTGATGTTTTGGCTACAGCCACTGGGTTTATAAACTTGGAGGGATGTCTAGTGAAATGCACATATTGTTGAACATTATCACACACACACACACACACACCATATGGTTGATGTTGCTTGCTTCCACAGTGGAACACTATGTGAAGTCATAGCCTCAGCTCATTATTTTTTATCCCTTCTTTACCATGACAGTATAGAAGTTAGGTCCAAAGATTCCCAACAGTTCAGGCTCAACTATTTGGAAACTGTTTAGGCATGACTATTTGGAAAATGTTTAGGCTTGACTGTCAGGATCGTAGCCCTTGCTTCTTTTGAAGGTGAAATGGTCATTATTTTCTTAATCTCATCGTTAGTATTTATGATGTGTTTGCAATTGCTGTTGGTTAGTTAAACTTCAAAATGCTAGAATGTTCCCATGTCGGGGCTTGATTTTGTGGACCTGTGAGTTTAATTGGGTACTATGCAATAAGAATGTCTATAATGCTGTTCTCTCAACTCTTGCAGGCAGAGAGTGCAATTGCAGCTCTTAACTGCAGTGGTGCGGTTCTGGGATCCTTGCCAATAAGGTAACCTGTCGGATATCATTGTACCAACTGGCTGTTCACTTTCTCCATTTCCCTTACAAATTGTTCCTTGTAATTTTTTGTGTCTATAACGATCTTTTGTTCTATACATGCAGGGTGAGCCCTTCAAAGACACCTGTTCGGCCTCGCCTCCCCCGTCCACCTTTCAACTGAATCATCCCTAGTGCTTCCTGGTCTGATCAACTGCTGATAGATATATTAATATATACACATATATGTAGATACTGAAATCTTTTGAAGGTGCTTGTGGCTTCTATATCTATCCCAGCATGTTAGCCCTGTATCTTTGTTACCTGTAGGGGGTCGTTTGTGGTTTTGTCTGCAGACTATAGAGTTGGATGGGGTTTCAAGGATATGAATGGCTTTATTTATGTTGCATGTCATGATGAATTTCTTGAGAACTCATACCATGGGAATATTTCTTGTCAATTGAGATGGACTCCTTCACAGTTTTTCTCCTCCTCTTCTTACTTTTGGAGTAGTTTTGGGTTTCTTTTCTTGGCCAATGCCCCAAAGTGATGGAAGAAGTGTTTGGCATCACTTTTAGGTTTCTGGTTCTGGTTGGTCAAGTTAGGTTCTTGTTTCATTTGATTATGATGACATGGTTTTTTTCTCTTCAAAATCACATCATTAAAAATTACAAAAGTTTACTAAAGCAGCATTGCTGACTAGGTGCATATATTAAATTAATTTTTAATATATTTCATGGGAAAGTCACGGGTTGGGTTCATTGGACTTTGTAGCTTTTTCTAATGAGGAGAAGGTAAAGTGGACCCAAAATAATTGATATTTCACTGATTGCAGAGAGAAGTGAGAGGTTGGCCTCTGGCAGGCTCTGAAGGGGTAATGAATATCTATAAAAATTCATGTTAGCTCACGTAATGCTTGCCATGACCGCTTTGTCTATTCATTTTCATGAGCTTTGCAACACCTCGAGGTTTCAAACCAAAGCTTGGAATGCTAACAAAACACACGACGAGGAGGAAGGATTAGAGCGAATTTTTATCTTTGTAACACACTATGCCAATATGGAGATGCATCACAACCAATCGTCAGAGAATCAATAGATTTCTTTTCGGGAGTGATTCATCCTTCTTGAATGCAACAATGTTTGTTTTTGCAGTTTTTGCAGTATAATTATATATTTAGATTGTTTTATTAAAACAATCAAAATGATAAAATTATCCTTGAGATTTGAAAAATCAAAGGCTAATTATGGGGTGTTTTGGTTTTTTTAACTTGTTTTTTTGTTATGCTTGGATTTTGACACGTCTTGGTAATCTTAGGTTTAAAGATATTATAAAAAAAAAAATCACACGCACACGTCAATATGTGATGGCCTTGACGCTATTCAAGTGGTGCTTGAGAGCCCGTATAGCAACCAAAATCCCACTTTCACTACGGTGTTAGGAGCGTCGCATCATCATCTTTTCGACAGTGTGATACGTGCTCACAGAGGAGGTTTGGTTGCGCTGCGGTGAATGTTTTTTTTTTCTTCTCTCTTTTCTCTCTCATTCCCTAGAAAATCATGTTTGAACTTTCAAAAAATGAATTGTGTTATCTGGTATGTAATCTTATCGATTTTGGTCCATTTTCTTTTAATTACTGTTTATTTGGCTTTTGAACCTTTTTGAAGTTTGGATTTTGTTCAATTTCATCCATTGACATTTTATTCAATTTGATTTTTTTTATTCGATTTAATTCCTCTACTTTTAATTCTCTATTTCTATGTTTTATACTTTTTTTGATTATTTTTTTCTTGCAATTTCATCCCTTTTCATTTTATTACATTTTTTTAAATTCATTTTTATTCTCATTCTTTTGATTTTTATATTCTTATCCTTTTCTTGATTTATCTTTTTAATTTTGTCCCTCAACATTTAATTTGATTTTCTATCTAGTTCTGGTCCTCATTCTTTTAGTAATTTTTTTTTTTATCATTTTCTTAGTTTTTTTGTTTTACAATTTACCCCTAATTATATTCTTTCATTTTTATACCATATTTAGTATGTATTGTTAGAGTTTTAAATTATTTTATGATTGGATATTTTACTTTGTTATTTTTTGTGTAGTTGCCTTCCAGCAATGGTGGTCCTTTATTAAAAATTGATTTTTAAAATTATTTTTTATAATTTGCCATTTGGTTATTAAGCCCTTAGCTTCATTGTTTGTTGCACTTTTTTTTTTGTTGAGTTATCACATTCTCATATCCCGGGTAATATGTTAGTCAAGTTAACCATAGTTATCTTAGGTTTTTTTTCCTCAGTTTGTTTTTGTGAAATTTATTTTTTTACAATTTTATACTTTGACGTTAAATTATTGGCTTTTGAACTGTGATTTTTTTACTTTTGTTTCTTTTGGGTTATCTCGGGTGCATGTTAATCACGTTGACCCAGGTTAGCTTGCATTTTCTTACTCAATATTTTTTTATTTAACTTTGGTCTTTTTTACGAGGTCTTTCTTTTGAAAGTCTATTTTTTTTTTATTCTGATCTCATATCGTGAGTGGCGAGGTCAGTCAGGTTAACCCAAGTTGACTCAATTTTTTTTATATAACTTTATGTTTTTTTTTTTAATTTTATTAATTTACATAAAATTATTTTTCCTTGAGTTTTGTCATTTTCTTACTTCTCTTTCCGCTTTGTTATTTCTAGAGTGGGTTGGTCAACCTAACTCGGGTGAACTTGTGTTTTCATTCACAATATTTTTTTTATTTAGCTAGGGCCTTTTTTTGTTTGGTCCTTCTTTTGGAAGTCTATTTTTTTTATCCTGATCTCATGTCGCGGTAGGCGGGTTAGTTGAGTTAACTCGGGCCGACTCAGATTTTTTTCCTCTATTTTTTTATGACTTTTTTTTTTCAATTTCATCATTTTGCAATAAATTATTGGCCTTTGAGCTTTGTCGTTTTTTTGCTTTTCTTTATGTTTGGTTATTCCGAGAGCGGGTTGATAAAGTTAACCCGGGTTGGCTTTGGG
>Ga0307517_10015401_pt1 | contig 10165 bp, 5 predicted proteins | sample 23_EM_MG_FD_194515 | JGI IMG/M metagenome (GOLD analysis project Ga0307517, IMG submission 194515) | Populus trichocarpa ectomycorrhiza microbial communities from riparian zone in the Pacific Northwest, United States - 23_EM | ecosystem: Host-associated > Plants > Roots > Unclassified | place...
CCCTGGGGTCGCAGTCGGACGGCCGTCGACGCCCGTCCGACTGGACGACTGAGAGGGCTGAGTATGAAGGAGTGATAAAGTTGCTATTAGACCGAGCAAATGTCAATCCCAACACTACAGACACCCAAGGCAACCTAGGACCACTCGGGAGGGCGGCAGAGAAAGGGCATGAGGGAGTAGTAAGGTTGCTAGTGCAACGAGGGGATATCAACCCCACTACTGCAGACACCTAATGTGGCCGAACGCCACTCTTGTGGGCCATAGAGTACGGGCATGAGGGAGTGGTGAAGTTGCTGCTGGAACACGGGGATCTGGATCCTGATATACCAGGTCCAAACGGCCAAACAGCACGTGAGGTATGAGAGTTGAATCTCGAGAACATGCAGGGATTGTGCGGTTACTCTGGCAACAGAAACCCTCCTCTTCATCCCCCGGGTATCCCGCACCCGAGCCGTCGGACTCAGACCCACATCCCCTTCAGAAACCGGTTCACTCGAGTGATCCATGCTGCATCTTAGTCTCGATTGTTATCGCTGTGGTGAGCCTCGCTGGAATCATAATCATGATATATTGCTCCAACTGACGCCAACTCCTGCGCTATCGCTCATGCTGAGTGAGCAAAAGAGGACGGGGCTTTGTTGGGTTCGGAGTCGGGATGCACAGGCAGGGTAATCAATTGTGTAGTATAGCAGATATAAAGGTTAAATTTAATTAGTTTCCGGTTGTATTTTTCCTCCTCTTGAACACTCCCGAATTCCTTCAGACGGATGAACCTGTCCAAATGACCATGCCTATTCACGACAGGGGTAAAGTATTGGAACAAACTGGGGTCATGATGGCCAATGCGAAATTTCCTTTATTCAGATGCTAAGATACCTAAGAGGGAAAATAACCGCTTTTTTTTTGCTCATCGGACAGACATTCGGCCCCATGTTTGTTCCAATACTTTACCCCTGTGGCGAGTACATCAATATGACTCGCGTCATTTCCCAGATCCTGACTTCCTAAGCGGCCAAGCAGTTTGCAAATAACACTGACGTGATATTTCCGACAGAGAGAGAGCGAGAGATTAGACGAGTGATAACCTATGATTATTGATAGCCTCACCAAAGAATGGCTAGTTATTTCATTTTCAATGCCCCTGCCCGATGTATGATAAATTACGATACTCTACTTCTCAAAATGCCAAATCCTAATCTCACCGGGGCTCCTGCAGTGCTATCAACGGTCCGGGGGCCTCATAGGGCCCGATGGGGATATAGTACGGCCATGAGCCCTGGACGGGACGGGACGGCGAAAGGTGGTCCGTTCCCATCAAATCCTTAACAGTGCCGGCCCCTGTCTAGCTCATCACCAAATTCTTTTTTTGTTAAGTTCGTGGATTGATTTAGGTACGGTACAAGACCATCCAATCACTAACCTTCATACCAGTATTAACTTATACGGTTGCCACACACCGGTAGCCACATCTCCCATACCGGCACTTTCAACTCTTTAAATCATCATCTCCCTTCACTCCCTCCGCTCTCTAAGGAAGAAGAGTGGTTTGAACCGTTATCAAACGCCGCTCTATTTACGACAAGGACGGAAAATTACAACATCAGGCTATTTATTACCTTACAGCAATAACCGCCAGGAGCCTTCGTTCTCGTTGATTCCACAAGTTTAATACCTGCCATAGAATCCCGATGTGTTCTGCGTCCTGGTCAGGAGCTGAGCCTAGCACCTGCTCCCCTAACCCCAAGGGAGAGCAGTTCACAAATATTACGTTCAAACCCGATTTTGCCGAGTTTCATATGCGGGAGGTGGGTGATGATTTTGAAGGTGTTTTCGGGAGAGGGGACTATAACGCAGCCGGTAAGCTCGGTTTTCCCCGATGAGTATTGGGTTCGCTCGTCCCGATACCCGGGTGTAGCTTTTGTAGAGGACGTAAAGGCCTTATTGAATGGAGAGTGGATCGAGCTAGACATCGGGAAGGACTGCGGAATGTATCTCAATGCACTGTACCAATGGGCCAGTGGCCTGGAGAACCCTGTGATTACCGGGAAAGTCGTGAATGGTGGCTGGGGAGTGGCCTTCGCAGCCACGGTTGTAATTTCAAACTGGTATGTTTTGTCAACCGCATGGCTACAACACCATGAGATTTCATGTAAATTACATTGCAGATCATCTTTGTACCCACCTTCAGGGAGCTCTAAAGAAACCGACAAAATTCGGAGCTGCTGCCAGAAACGCCTCAGATGCGCAATCATTTCTTCAAATTCGTCAACAAGTGACTGATAGTGTAGCCTATTTGGTAGTAAATTACTTTATAAAGAGACATCAAAATTGCGCCTCTAAGTAATGCAAATTTTCTTATGGTCGGTTGAATAAATTACTTTCTTGCTAGAATATTTCTCTTTGTACTGCAACCAATAATGAACTATCACTCGCTATATTATATGTCTTGGTACAGCTGCTGAACATACTGAAGCGGAGCTAATGATTTACGGGGCAGGTTTTGCACAGCGGAGGAGATAGCTTAAGTAAACACAGAAAGCCTGTATTAATTGTGTTGAGGTCTCATAAGAAAAAAAGACTTGAAGGTAAAGGTTTAGAGAAGAAGTAAGGAAGAAGTTGAGAAAGGAAAGAAGGGGAGAAAAATAAAAGAAAATATTTCTTACATTTCCAACAACAGCTGTTGGGAGTAGCTGCACTCTTTCTCCATAGTGGAAGGCCTATGCACTAGCGAGAGAATGCACAAGCCTGTAACAAACACATTCCCGACTGTGTTTCGTTAAACGGGGAACGACTATTTGTAGTGCATATCGTGATCGTTGACTATCTTCATAGTCTCGTAGGAGGAAGTCTTATCGCTTATAAGACCGGAAGGTACAAAGTCGAATTGCTAGAGGACTAGGCGCTCCCGTTCGAGCGGTAGAGGTTTGCGTAAGAAGTAGAGTAATAGGTTTGTATATCTTGCACCTCGGGAAGGTCACTGTCAAAGGGCTTGGCCCGTGCTCCAGTATCTGAGTGTTGTATTACTTAGATGGTTGCGTGAAGATCCTATCTCCTTGGGCGATCCCATGTTTCTTATATAGGCATCTTCCCACAACCCTAACCCTGGTGACTCATCACCTCGCGCTACATAAATCTCTATGACTCATAGTGAGTCATAGCGTGAAAACCCATGACTCATAATGTGAGTCATGTGCGAAAGTTATTACATCATCTGACACCACCATCGTGAGTCATAAAATAATCAACCAATCATAACATAACGATGACTCGCAAGTGCGCAGTCATGTAAAAACTATAAGTCAAACGACGTCATAGCGTAAAACATAAACAGGGGATGACTAATAACTGATTAGTCATGTGAAAACAAATTGGCTAAGTCAAAATTTGTGACAAAGCCGTGAAACAAATGGCTCCTGTTTGCTCTCCTTCCCACTTTGCAGTAACCTGTCCTTCATTTCTTTGCTGACACAATCTTCTGATTTTCTTCCTTTCAAGTCTTCCCTCAGTTTTGATATGCTTCACAAAATCAACGATGGTCTCTATTACTGCTTGATATGACCTCAGCACACTCAGGTGTACCTTTTCACTTCACTGTGTAAAATATCTGAGTCCTCCTTACAAATTATTACCTCCTTGTCTATCATTTTCAACAACCATGACAGTTGATTGATTGATTGTTTCCTACCTCCCAACAACACCTCTCCCATCAGCCATTTACTCCTTTTCTTCTTTCTTTCTCAATATCAGCGATGCCCTCATCTCAGCTCAGTGCACAGCATTGAACTACATGTTTATCAATCCAAACCTGCTCTCTCCTTGCCTCACAAAAGCCTCCCCCCACCCCTCCGACGGTTCAAACCATTGTCATCACAGTATCTGAGCGATTTCCCTCTTCGTTCTCTACCTTTTGCCAAGTTCTTCATCCGTACTATTCAGGCTGCTAGCCGTGCTTGGGGTGAGGGTTATTGACAGTATAATACCAATGCTGATTTGCTTTGATCTGACTTGGATGATGCCTAATAGTTTAAATAGCTAATTACAGTAGAAGTTCACCACATCCTATGTTGCTAACTGGGTAATCAATTCAGGCACTATGGCTGACAAACTCGACCGGCACTACCTCATGGCTCTAATGACTGGGAGGAACGTCTTTGATAAGAACAAAGATGGCTCTGCTTGCTCTGTAGACTATATATCCATGAATCCCAAATAGGGCATTACAGCTGAATGCAAAACAAGCCTTTTCACCTTTGCTGTCCAGGATACCATTGCCAGTGCATGTGTTTGGAGGAAGAAGTTCCAAGTGGTGGCAGCAAGGTTACAATTGAACCATGAAGAGCAGAAAGGCTGCTTGACCATTACTGAAAACAAAGATGTTCCGAAATCCATGTCTCTCTACCATGAGACTGTATGTCACAAATTGTGATAAAGCAAGGCAAATTTCACATGACTAATACTCATTAGTCATAGGTATATTGGGTTAAACGCTATGATAGCTGTTGACTTAGTGTATTTCACATGACTGCACAGCAGTAAGTCATCCGTAGATTGTTATTGGTTGAGTATTTCATAACTTATGATTGTGATGTCAAATGATGTAATGACTTTCACACATCATTTATATTATGAGTTATGGGTTTTAAGCACCAGTCTTATTTGGGCACACAACTGGTTTTATGAGTTGGTATTTGGTAAAAGGTTGTTGGGCAGATGACTAATAGGAGTCAGCTAATGGATTTGATATTATGACTTGTTATGAGTCATAAGATGTAGATGACGAATATGGATGAGTCATCAGGGTAAGGGTAGAGTGAAGATCGGGTATAGATAGGGGCCTTTTCAGTCTAGGAAGAAGATCTTCATGCTCTCATCCAAGTACTTTCCTACTTACAAGTTTTATAAAAAACAATTACTTTATATTCTTTTACTCACTATTGTTTTTCATCTATAATTGATCAGGCAATCAATACAAGACTACCAATTGTAACAACGACAAGAACTATCAAGTAGTTCTACAGTGCTCATTATTATTGGATAGGAGAACAGTTCCTATCATAACTGATAAAGAGATTATTGGAAGTGACATTGCCTGCTGATCCAGACAATCTATTATCAATTCAACACAAAGTTATTATCACATCCCAATTGGACTATAAGGGATTGTTACAATGTATGGGAAAAGTTGCAAGCCCTATCAGTCAAGTTGTTGCTGAAAGAATAGTCAGATGAGAATCAGACAGGGTTACCAGATATATATGATGAGATGTTCCTCCCCTCAAGGATTGATGTATTGCATTATATATATGGACACTGTTTGAATAACCAAATGAAAGGAGTAGGGAAGTAGTGGGATGGTGCTAGAGCTTTGGGAAACTTGAACAAGTTAGCTGAACAGGGTCACAGTGGAAAGGACCTAGTATAAACTATGGAGGTGGACTATTTGAGGCTGTGATTACATTCAGTCACATGATAAAGGTAATCAAGAAGTTTCAGTGTCATATTATGGCAGGGCTTAGAGACCCTGAGTGGAGAATGGTATACGACAGAAGGATACTAGACAACAAGAAAACTGCAATTGGGCTACAAGATAGTGAGAATGAGTGGTTAGAGAATTTGGCTGAGGAGTTCAATAGTAAGCCCTTCTGATCCACACTTTGTATTATATGCAAAAGTATCCAGAGCCCGTATAGAACCCTAGACCTTATTTCTGTAGGAATGTGATGCTGTTGGAAAAATGACATACTGTATTTCCTATTTATAACTGAAGGTATATATAGAGATATGGTGCTATGCATCTCAAGGGGAAACCTGGCTAGATGCAACATGTAATACTCAACCCTATGAGGAATCAGGGCTATATCATAAAATGTATGATTTTTCAAGGTTCTTTGTCCAATTCACATCAAGGAAATGTTTTTCAATCTTATTTAATTTATTTATTTGGAATTTGCATTTCTGGGTTACCGATGATATTATTACTATGTATAAAATAAAATTCAAACAAAAATGGGAATACTACACTAGCGGGAACAGCTTACCTGATAATTAAGAGCGAGGTATATGGCTTCATAGAATGACCATATATCCGAACCCAAGCTCCCGGAGTTATGAGCTTCATAGAAGCATCTGGAGGACGACTTGGAATACTAAATGAGAGCACATTTTAAAATATGTTTAACTGATTGGAACGATGTTTAGAGAGTACTGCTCCTCTCATTTTCGAGTAGCATATGCGGTAACTGCATAATGCTTTGATAGCTGGATATCGGAACTGATCACTCCATATTCCATATTACTATTGGTATGTAGACATTTGGGCCGCATATTCATTTATAGTCTATCATGACCAAGAGATCCAAGACTGTCTAGTGGTGGAGTGGGGACACCCTCAGATGAAATAGCAGTTCGGGAGATTCTCTGAGTCAAGCTGGGCAAGTTGTTAGGGTCAAACGGTGTTCGCACTTGGTTCTGATGAACTGAATTGTTGAGAAGATCCTTCTTAACTAGAGAAGTCGAAGTAGCATGAACATTAGTATAAATAGAGGCCTCTCTCCCGGTGGCTGAAGAATCATCAAGCAATAGAGAAGAGACCTTAACAATATAACAAGTTAACTAAGTTAGACTTTAACTCGTTGATATTTGACTACACTTTATTACTTTACCTTTACCAAACGATTACCTACGAGCCTTCCTGAGTATTAATCTGTTGTCTCCAATATCCTCAGCCTAGTTAGCTCGGAATCCTACCGTGTTCGCTATCCCGTAACAGGGAAATTCACGGAATTGAACATTCACACATGTGAAACTACATGTTTATGATATAGTACAAATTCTTGATATAGTTGAGCATTACATGTTGCATCGAGCCAGGTCCCTCCTTTGGATGCATGGTACCATACATGACTGTCAAGAGCCAACAACCTGTTTTACTAACCAAAGTACTCAACCCTAATACATATGAGAATAGCTACTACCTGTACCTACTACTAACCTAATATCTGATACCTCCCCTACCGGCACTATCCCATGAAGCCACTAAACATTAAGCCATGCTTAAAAATAGTAATTTCAAACATTGCCTATAAACACATATAAGATCCTATCGGGATCAAGAAAAACCCCACATTTCAACAAATACCACATGTTTAGCTCCCACCAAAGGCTTGGTCAGCCCATTGGCTATCAACCTCTCTGTAATAACCCTACAGATAGATAGCTACAGTGGACTAGACTAGTGTTCGTTATGAGGTGGGGGAGGGCGCGTTTTCACTTTCTGACCTCGCGGTTACTCTGGCCCGGGCCAACTCTTTGCCATTCCTCTCCGCCCGTATGACACAGGGCCCTGGCCGGGCTATGAGGCAGGGTGGGTATTTTACTTTCCCTGCTGATTGTCTAGACGGCCCCTATCTTCTCATCCTCCACCCTTGGCCCTGTGCAGGGTACCACTTATTCCAACAAGTGATATTTTGTGACTAAACAAATGGCCGGTTGAAATCTAAGGGGTGTTTGGCCTCTCAATTCTGATTTGAAATCCCAATTTGAGATGAGAATTGGCGGCCAAACACCCCCTAATTATTTTGTATGTCTAGTATGATCACTCCACTATTAGGATATTCCATATAGCAATCCGGCAACTATCTCAAAGATAGGATTTGAATATAGTGCTCATATTATCATTATGATTTGAGCTTCTAGTTTCAGATAAATAGTGCTTGGAAATCGCTCTCAGTATATGATTGTAAGCGTATAATCTAAGTATGTTTCTAAGTACTTCTAAGCATATGATTCCGGGTACATAACTCTAAGAGCATCGTTGTATAGTTATGCATGTATAATGCCTATCTTTCTGAGGATATGGTCTCTGGCTTATTCTTTAGTAATCTCATTCAGGCTGCCAGTGTATGGCTTTGGGCCTATGGCTTGGGCGTTCAGCTTTGGGCTTTTCATTCTAAGACTATTGGTTTAGGCCTCACGTCTCACATGCCTTGCAAGCCATCCACCCAAATACTAGCCACTATTTAAATCTGGTCTGAGGTTCAGGCAATCACTTACCCTAAACTTGCAGATAGTTGGTTAAACTAAACACTCACTATGGTCTATAAAAAGCTATAGTTTTAGGTGAATCTCTTTGGCGTATCGTTTTGGGCGCATGGTTTTGGGCATATAGTTTTGGGGGGGTGGTTTTGGGTAATTGGCTTTGGGCGTATAGTTTGGACGTATGATTTTGGGGGCAAACAAGGGCAGGCCAAGCTCAAAAGTATATACCCATACTAGATAGAAAAATCAGTGATCAGGAGTATTATTATACATTCAGATGCATGCGCAACCTCTGCCACCATTTAGGCATCTTATTGAACTCCAACAATAGCTTTCCGTCTTCTCCACATATGCATTGTGCACTGCTTGATGTGTAAAGTAGACAATACAACACCGATTTCCCATAAAAGAGCTACTATCATGTTCCACTGCATAGGAACACATGAAAATAATGAAACCTAGAGAATATATCTTAGTCACTTATTGGAATTAGATAAGATGGGCGGGAGTCTCTACATACCAGGGGTACAATCAATCTTGACTCCAAGCTTAGGAAAGCAGGCATCGCCGCCGTCAAAGTCTCCCAATACGACTATTTCACACCACTCATGGCATAAGTCCTTCAGATCCTTATGGATATTGGTATTCACCTTGATGACAAGTGAGCGGGAGGTCTATATTCCAAATGCCTTGTCAACATTGTCAGCTTTTCTATCGTAAATGGTCTCATAGCCTGCTGTGTATTTGGAATGGTCCTCCAGGAGGAAAGTCTGAAATAGTGCCTCAACGGTTTGAGTCAACGGTGAAAGCTGCTGGCCGAATTCCTTTAGTGTGTGAATTGCTGATTTCATGTTATATGACTGGGCTGGCCCAGGTCCAAGTTCAATATTCTGCATTTGTGATCCCATTCGTGGAACAAAGGCATGGTACACAATAACAGAGCCTTTCGTTGTCAAAGTACAGTTCGGGGTATGTTCGCTGCTCCCGTTTCCTGCAGGAGAACTCAGGGCCGTAGTATCCTTCATACTATCACTCGCAGCTTTATCAGTGGTTTGAGCGCCTTCCCTCTCGCTTGGTCTATAGTGCTTCCGCGTACCGCTTGCACTATGTCGGGTATGATCTGCCGCTATAGTCCATGAAGTAACATATTTGTGTACTGCCGGTTCAACTTGCGGTAATAGCAAACATGCTTGCTATTCCTAGCTTTGAGTACACATATGACGCCTTGCCTAATGATAGTTTAGTATATAACCCTAGTCTTAGCCCAAAGGATGACTTACTTACTTGTCCTTTATTATATGTCACAGGTGATCCGGTACAATTGGGGCTCATTTTCCTCCTCGAAACACTCCTTCATGTTGCTATCCGGTGGCCGTTTAGGTCGTGAAAGGATTGAGTCCAGAAAGTCAAAATCGCCAGATTGGTGGTATCTGGCGCGTGGATGATTGGGGGTATTCAACCTGTGGGAAATATTTCTTTTCATTGAATAAACCTTATGCATATCTAGCGGTAGACATGGTTCCCCTGAATCTAATACAAGCGAGGAGGAAATTAGTATATGCCCTGAATATAGATATGCGACCAAGTTGAAAGCTGAATACAACAATTGCTAATTTCAAGCCCATGCAGAGAGATCGGTTAAATAGCAGAGAATAACACACCTCTGGCATCCATGGTAGAATTTGCAATATCTGGACTCCTGTGTTAAGAGTTGTTGAGCTGATTCGCACCTTTTCTTCTTTTGCACTGCCGCTTGTGCTTCTCAGCATCCCTCTTCTTCATTTTTGATAGCCCTGTTGTAGTCTTCTATAGTACAAACTTGCTCAAAGCAAGCTTCCCTCTCGCTCCAAGCAGGATAGAATAAAGTGCGATTGGTACAGACAGTGAGTTTTTCTGCCTCCCGTTCACTATCATGACCTGCTAGCTTTCTTCGTAATTCTTGATTTTTGTAGGATTTCACCAGCATCTAAGATCCAATTGTACTGCTTTTGAGTGGTGAGTGCATCAGCAAAAATTATTATATGCGTCCTGAGCGTCCCGTGCATCAGACGCTCAGGACGCTCAGAACGTTAACCGTTACTCTGGACGCGACGTCGGCCGGACGTCACGTCCGGACGCCATTCCCTAT
>Ga0307517_10015402_pt1 | contig 10165 bp, 8 predicted proteins | sample 23_EM_MG_FD_194515 | JGI IMG/M metagenome (GOLD analysis project Ga0307517, IMG submission 194515) | Populus trichocarpa ectomycorrhiza microbial communities from riparian zone in the Pacific Northwest, United States - 23_EM | ecosystem: Host-associated > Plants > Roots > Unclassified | place...
TTTGGGCGTATGGTTTGGGCGTATGGCTTGGGCGTATGATTTGAGCGTATGATTTGGGCGTATGGTTTGTGTATATGGTTTGGGCGTATGATGTGAGCGTATGATTTGGGCGTATGGTTTGGGTGTATGGTTTGGGCGTATGATTTGAGCGTATGGCTTGGGTGTATGATTTGGGCATATGGCACCAGCGGATGAATAAGGCTTATGAATTGGGCATATGATTTGAACCTGTGAATAGAGTATATGAATTGGGCTTATGAATTAGGCGTATGGCCTGCTGAGACAATATACGTTACTAGACTAGGCAACTCGGACGTCCAATCGGTGTTGTGAATTATTTTGGTTCATATTGTATGAATCATTCCATGCAAATAAATGCCCGTATATACTTTGAGGTATGTGGTTTTTGGTACACGTCCCTGGCATGAATGGACCGAACACCAGGGGGCTCCTTGGCAAAGGGCTTTCAGCTCCCGTAACGACGGCGGTGTTCAGTCCATTCATCCCAGGGATGTGTATATGCTCACACAATTACTCAATCATGTATCAAAAGAGCAATGTTCGAGAGGGGAATATACGAAAAAGCGGGGCCCTGGGCGGAGAAAATTCAATGACTGGGGGCTGTTCGGGGCATTGAACAGGGCGGGGGCCTGGACGGGGGGAGGGGCACGGGTTGAAAAAAAAAACGCCCAGCCCCGGGCCATTGACCGGGGCGGGGCGGGAAATTGAGGCGGGGGCCTGCCAGTTTCGGGGCCCCGGAAGCCCTGTAATGAACACTAGTAAAAGTTGCAAAATCCCATGAATTCCTGAATTCCCTTTTTGTTGGTAGGTGCTTTCCAATCCCATATGGCCGCTGTTTTGATAGGGTCGACTTTGACTCCTTCGTTGTTGATGATAAATCCTAGGTATTCTGTTTCTCTTTGGTGAAATTCGCATTTCGAGGGTTTGAGTTTCATTCCTTGTTGCCGTATGGCACGGATAATGGCAGCCACATCTTTTTGGTGTTGTTCCAGGTTGTCTGAGTATATTAGGACATCATCCAGATATACTATGCAGCATATGTCGATATATGACTGCAGGGTTCTGTTGATCCATCTTTGGAATGCCGCTGGTGTGTTGGTTAGCCCGAAAGGCATAATGAGGGATTCGTACGTGCCGTATTTCGTGGTGAAGGTTGTTTTCCATTCGTCTCCTTCCTTGATCCTACCATTGTGATAGGCATCCTTGATGTCCAGCTTTGTGTAGTATTTGGCCGTTTGTAGCCTATCCAGGGCTTCCCCTATGAGCGGTAGGGGGTATCGGTCCTTTTTGGTAACATGATTGAGTGCTCGGTAGTCGACACATGGTCGCCGTTTTCCATCCTTTTTCTTGACGAACATGATGGGAGATCCTTCGTCCGAGTAGGTTTCTCTTATCCATCCTCTTTCCTCGTTTTGTTTGATATAGTTCCAAAGTTCCTTTAGTTCGTCCTGGGAAAGTGCGTATATCTTTTTGATCGGGAGTCCTTTTCCTTCTTCGAGTTTGATTTCCAGGTCCACCCCTGTTCGGTGAGGTGCTAGCTTAGTTTTTTCTCCTTCTTCGAATACGTCCAAGTATTCATGATATTCATACGGCACCATTTCTTCGAGTTTCCGTTGTTTTTGATATTTCCCGCTTTTGATGGCTACCTCGGTGCTAAGGTTGACTGGTTCTAGGCTTATGCGTCCTTCGGTTTTGCTGTATTTGAGGATCCTGGTAGTAGTGTCCGGTCTTCGGTAAAACTTTCCAAAAGCTCTAGCACTGATCTCGCATATCTGTGCCTTGGAAGTTCCTGTGCTTCCAAATCCTTGTTGTCCTCTGTTGGTTGCTTCGAGCATTTGGACCTCGTAACAATCGCTTTAGACTATTTTTTCCGTGATGAGTTGTGCTATCCGCTCTCCGTTTTTGACTCCATAGTCTTGGTTGCCCGTGTTGGCTAGTACCACTTTGATTTCCCCAGTATAGTCGGAGTCGATCACCCCTGCATTGACAGCAATCTGATGTTTAACTGCCATGCCGCTTCTTGGCGCTATCCCTCCATAGGTTCCTCTTGGTGGTGTGATTGATATTCCGGTTCGGACAACTTCTTGTCCTCGGGCTTCTATCGTCTTGCTTTCGTTTGCGTACAGGTCGTGTCCTGCTGCGTGTGCCGATCCTCGAGTCGGTATCTTTGCTTGCGGGTCCACTTTCTTAACCTTGACTCGCTGATCTTTCTTGCTTTGAGCGACGCCGAACTCGACTTTCAAGTTCTCTTCTTGTGCTTCATCTTGTGGTATTGCGTATACCGTGGGTGATTCCTTTAAGCACCATGTCGTACACCTTTCGCTTTCGAAGGTGATCTTTCCTTGTCCCCAGTCGATTCGGGGACTGTGTTGCTTTAACCATGGCATTCCGAGGATGACCTCATGGTTAGGTAGTTTTGCCACTTGGAAAATCGCTAATTCCCTATGGCTGCCGATGTCCATAGGTACTTTCCCTGTATGGGTAATTGGTCCCATAGCGCTGGGTCGACTGTCCGCCAGGTAAACTTCTCTTATCATTTTTGCTTGCGTTGTTCTGATCTTGTATTTGCTGCAGAACCCTTTGTCGATAAAGTCCTCAGTTGCTCCCGAGTCGATCATCGCGTTAATCGTGATTTGTCTTTTTTTGCCGTGTAGTCGTATCGTGACCATAATATGGTCATTTTCGTTGTTCAGTGCTTCCGTGTTGTTCAGTGCCGCGTAAAGGTTCCTCATCTCAATGGGCTTTGGTTTGGTCCTCTCCCTCAGACCATTGCTTACTGGGGACTTTCGTCGTTTCCCGATTCTGCTTCCTTTGCGACCTCCATTTCCCTGGCTTTGGCTGGTGGTCCCCATTGTTTTTTGTTGTCGTTCCTTGGTTCCCATGTCGCTCCCTCCTTGCTGTTGGCCTGGCTTCGGCATGCCGCCGCTCGATGTCCTGGCCTAGCGCATTTGAGGCATAAATTGCTTCTCATTCTTCGTTGGTATTCTTTGGCCGAGATGTTGAACCCAGGCCTTCTTCGGGTAGCATCCAACTCCATTGGATCACCCTGGTTGTCGTTGTGAGGTCGAAAGGTCCCATTTTGATTTCGTGGGGTCCCTGGTGAGACCGTCTTTTCTTTGCTGGTTGTTCCGTGACGCATGTGTTTGATGGCTGCCATTTTTGTCTCCTTTTTGATGGCCCAGTTGGCCACGAATTGTGGGTCTTGCGAGTCCGATCCGTCCATTCCCCATGCGTCTTGGAGTTCTGGTTTAAATCCCGTCATTATGTGGTAGGTCCGGGTGGCATCGTCCATTCCTGTCTGACTGGCGATGAGTCTATATTCGTTCCAGTATTCCCTAGCTCCTTTCGATCCTTGAGCCATCCTCATGAGTTTTGCTCTTGCGGCTCCCTGCTCGTCGATTTCGCAAAACTGCCCCCGCAATTCATTCTTAAAGTCGTCCCAACTGCTTCAGGTTACATCCTGTCGTCCTTCGATGTATGGCGTGGCCCATTTCAAGGCGTCGCCTCTCAGAAGGCTAAGAGCGTGCACAATTTTGTTCGTTGTTGTACTCAAATTCCCATCCTACTCCTTTGAAGTGGACTGACAGCTGGGCCAGCCAACCCCTGAGTTGATCTCGTTCGCCGTGAAATGTGCAGGGTTCGTTGATTTTAGGCTTCTTCGTGTTTCCAGATCCCCTGGTTAAGGCTCCAATCATTTGCTGTATTTGATCCGGGGTGAGTTTGGATGGTAAGGGCGGTTCCCCTCCTTTGCCCTTTGTGTTTGGATTAGGTGTGGATGTGGATGCCATCGTGTTCCTTCTTGTAGGTACTGCATCCGTTTCGTCCGAGTCAGAACCTTGTTCTGCACTATCTGTTGTGGAGCTTGTGGCTCTCGAGTGTTGAATAGACTCGGCTAATGCTTCTTCTAATCCCCCTAGGCCGATTTCTGTTTCAGTGACGTCGCTCTCCTGATCGACAGGTTGTTGCGCCGTTTTATCGTTGGGTATTGCGATGTGACGCAACCAAATGTAACAATCATATTATAATTAGGTATGCAACAGGCAACGATAGTTATCTCCTAAGTAAGTCTCCTTATTCTAACGTAGAGGGTATGGAAATACTATCTCCTCAGATAGTACGTAACTGGCTTGCTTGTCTCGAGTGATTCGTCGAAGGATACTATCTCGTCAGATAGTAAGATAGGTGGATCGTCGTGCTTGATAGAACTATAACAATAGTCCTATGTTGGAGCAGCCCGTCGAGACTAGCACAATAGTCTCCGGGGTATTTAGAGCCTAAGCTCTAATAGTGGAAGAGCGTTTTTGTAAAGAGAGTAAAGAGTAATCGTATTGCAATATCTTGAGTATAGAAAAGTACTTAGTTGGTTCCGTGAAGATCCTATCCCTTGGTCGTTTTTTCTTTTTTTTTTTTTTGTAATCATGTGTTCATTGTTTTTAGGTACAAAAAGCCTCATGCAGCGCTAGCAATGGAGAGAACAAAACCTATAAATCAAAAACAATAAACAAAGGAAAGTCACGGCACCAGTAATTATCCACTAAGGCGTAGGTTTCTCCTCCGCTGGGCCGTCGGCCACATATAACAAGGAAAGCACAAACTAACAACTTAGTCGTCTAGAAAGGAAAGCCTACATAAGACAAAAGGAAAGAAAACCCAACGACCCAATACCTCAGCCAACGAAAAAACACGAAAGACCGGGGGGGGCACCCTGGGGGGAGAGAGCGAGAAAGGGGGGGAAGAGGGGGGGGTGGTGGGCGGGAACATAGTTGGTGGGAATCCCGTGGAGGTGACGCCTATGAAGGTGGCGAGTCTTTTCAGCAGTGGAAGGGATAACCAGAGTGGGGCTTCGGGACCCACTTGAGTGACGCCGTGGAGGAGGCGTGACCTGCTGTGTTGTCTCGAGGGGCAAGATAGGATGGCGTGCTCGAAGGTTTCAGGCTCCAAACCACAGCGGAAACAGGAGGTGTCAGCGTCAGGAGACCTCCAGGTCGGGTGGGCCGCCAGATAGCTTTTACCGGCTCTCATCTGGTGGATTCTCCCGGCAACAAACTTGCCTAAGCCCATGAAGGGCCCAGGAGACCCGGCGGCAGGGTGCAGGTAGTATCCCGGTGTCGGGAAAAGGGAGGCCCACTCCTCGAGGAGTTTCTCCCTTATCCTTTTCTTCAGGGCTGAATAGGTGTTTTCCATCAAGGACTGGGGCGGGAGCGCCGGGGTCGGGGAGACAAGGTGAGAGTTGATCATGGGCATCCTAGATAGCCCGAGGGTGAAGGGTATTGTTCGGTGAGCAACCGCGTCCACTGGCATGTGGGTCCTTATTGGGGGGATAGGGCGGGGCGTTTTCCAGTGTAGGGGGAGGTACGCGGACGACAGGCCTCTGGTTATAGCCCGTGAGGAGTCAGGCGCTCGGTGTGTTGAGAGCGAGGGGAAAGAGGGGTGAAGACGGGCTGTGGCCGGGTTCACACTAGGGGGGGAACAGACAATCCTGAGCGCCGCAAGCCTTTGCCGGTGGGTGATCAGGAGGGAGATTGGCGGGAGGCACGACTCCACGGACAGAATCCCGGTGCGCGTGGCTGAGAAGCAGTTTGTGGTCCACCTTTGGACCTTGCGCCTGAACGTATCGAGGCGGGTCGTTGTTCCCACACTAGGTGTAAAAAGGTCCGCCCCATAAAGTAAGATGGGGGCAATTAGTGATGTCGCCAATCTGTGGCATAGGTATGGGGGGAGGCCCGGTCCAGGCGGACTAAGGCGGCGAATGAGGGCGAACGCACCCTGGGCAAGGGTCAAGCGACGCGAGTAGTGTGCAGCGCGGTCATGGGCCGGAGTGAACCAGTACCCGAGCCATCGAACTGAGTTGCTAGGGTGGAACATCTCCCCCTTAATTTGAATTGGTGAGATGCACTTTGGCGAGTGCCTCTGGCTGGGGGTCCTCCAGTGTATTAACTCCGTTTCTGCGACCGAAAAGGCAACGCCCAGGCGGGACGCCTTTCTTTCAAGCTTCTTGAAGAGTTCCTGGAGCCGTCGGATGTTGCCACTGTAGGAGAGGGAAGCTACTGTGAGGGCGAAGTCGTCCACATACGAGATCATCAGGCCCCGAGGGATCCTGAAATGGAGTGGAGCCACATACAGGAGAAAAAGGAGTGCGGAGATCGGTGAGCCTTGAGGGGCTCCTATGTTGACGGGTGCTGGGGTCCCTGGGGCACCTTGGAAAATCAAGGTGCAGCTTCGTTCCCCTAGGAAAGACGAAACTAAGGAGACCAGGTAGGGGGGTATCCCGCCTTCCCTCAGGATTCGGGCTAAAGAGTTGTTGTCGACGTTGTCGAACCCTGCTTTTATGTACAGAAACAGGGAGGAGACCTTGAGACACGGCCTCTGCAGGGTTTTAACGTCATTGGTCAGGGTGTGGCACCCATCGTAGGTACTAAGCCCAGGGAGCGAACCGCATTGGTTGGGGTGCAACAGTCCCCTGAGTCGGGCTGCCTCGAGGAGGCGGGCTGCTATGATCCTCTCAAGGATCTTTGAGAACGTCCGGATCAGGACGATTATCCTGAAGGAAGAGGGGGATTCGTAGGAAGGTTTCCCGGTTTATCAAGTACCACTCCGTTCGAGCTCTTCAGCGATGCTAGGTGATATCCCAGGAGGACCAGTGGGGCAAGTATCTGGAGGAGGATGGACGGGTTGATTTTGTTTACCTGCTTCCGGGTAGAGTAGGGTATCCCGTCCGGGCCCGGGGCCGAGGTCAGGGAGCACTTGGAGAGAGCCGCAGCTATCTCGTCCGTTGTTAGGGGGGCTGCTGACTTATGTGGCCTAAGCCTAGGCAGAGGGGAGAAGGGTTCCTGAGGGGGGAAGAAGTGTTCCAAAAGGACGTTGTTCATCTGTAGAGGGGTCTCGGCCCCTGGGAGGGAGGGGAAGTGTGGCTGGGCACTCCCGTAGGCGAACCTCTTAGGCGTCCAAAGGCTCTGGGGGGTCGCGGCCAGCAAAAAGGAGGACCAGTGTTTGTTCTTTGCGGCATTTATTGCCTTGAAATACCCCGTCTTGGATGTTCCGGCAATATCCTGCATGTGTGGGGTGTCGTTCTTCCTGGCCGTCCTTGCGGCTTTGTGGTACTCCCGACGGAGGATAGTCAGGTCGGCGCTCCACCAGGGTTTGGAGTGATGGGAGGGTCTGGAGACCGGGGTATGGTCCGTGAGGTGGGCTACTAGACGGTTCAGCGATTCTGACATCCATTCGTCCAGTTTCGGGGGGGTGGGGCACGACGGCGCTTCCGGGACTCTAAAACCCTTAAGGATCGGGTCTAGAGCCTCCCAGTTCGTGTCTGCCCATCGCGGGCATGGGGCTTTCTGGTTCAGGGAGGGTGCGGCGAGAGTGATTGTAATAGGTATGTGGTCGGAACCTGTTGAGGGGAGGGACGCTTCCCAGCTTTTAACCAGCGGGAGGAGGTGGCGATTCGCAAAGGCGAGGTCTATGACTGAAGGGCGAGCTTTACCCACCAGGGGGAACCTCGTAAATTCCCCGGGGGGGTTAGAAGGGCAAAGCCGGATTCTGCCGCTTTCTCGAAATAGGGAGTCGAGGACGAGACCTCAGTGTGGCGAAAAATCGCGAACAGGGTCCGAGAGGGGGTTATGTATGTTGAGGTCTCCCACAACCAGGAGGGGGAACGCAAGATCGGGAAAAAGAATGTCTGGTGGGACGGAGTAAACCCTGTGGTCAACAGCGTTAGTGGAGTAGGCATTAATAATCCTGAAGGAGTGGTAGGCGGTGCCAAAAAGAGGCTCATTGGAGGAGATGTCGAGGGCGAGGACGTCGTCCACCCCTTTAAACTTGGGGAGCACCGTGTAGTTGGAAAGACAAAACATATGAACGTAGACAGCCACACGTGGCTTCCTAACCGGGGGAAAGAAGGACTTGAAACCATTAAAGGCAGGAAGGTGAGCCTTGATGATAGGTGGATCCTGCAGAAGGACTATCGAGGGGTAGGTGGTCGCTTCTTTGAACGACTCAAACAAAGAAAGGAAAACATTCCAGCTCGCAAGGCAGTTATGTTGTATGATGGAAAGAAACTCAGGGGCAGGGGCCGGCCCTTGCCGCGGGGCAAGAGGCATGGGTCGATTATTCATTTCCGGGACGAACCCGTCGGGTGAAAGAGGCAGGGGAAGGGCTTGGTTCCTCCAGTGGGAGAGGACCACCGAAACCGTGAGTAGTGCCAGGACGCGTGGAGGGTCCGGCTGGGGGAGGTTGCCTGGGGGTCACGAGGTCCACCTCAAGGGGACCCTTCCCGGACGGGGGAGTAGTGGGTGTTGGGCCGCCATCGACCGCCAAATCCATGGGGTCTTGACCAGTTGGGGCGGGGGCTGGAGAGCCGGTTCGGGAGGGGACAGGCGGGGCAGGTTGAGCCGGACATTCCCTGAATGTGGCAGTGTGGTTATCACCGCAGTTGCAGCAATGGGGGGGCGAGGTTGGACAACAGGATGGGACTGGCTTATTGTTCCCGCTCCTGGGGCAGGTGGGATCCTGACATCTGTGAGCCGCGTGAGTATGATGAAGCGCACAAATGGGGCACGTGGGGTGGGTGGCGGGTCATCGTTGATGGGCGTGTCCATATCTCCAGCAGCCCTTGCACTGGGAGGTTCTGGAGGAGGAGAAGGCAAGTTCGACCTTGCGTTTCTGTGAGAGGATGACGACCCCTGATGTGAGGGCCGAAAGGTACTGGGGGTCGACGGTGATAACCAGCGAAGTGGCCTGCTTGGTTGCCCTAGAATCTCGGCTAGGGTTAAGGTACCTGGCTGAGAGAATCTGGGTCGCTTTGTCGTTGAGGATTGCTTGCCTGATACATGGGAAGAGTTCCTCTTCATCTTGGGGGAGGAAACGTAGCGGGAGGCCGTGAATGGCTAGTTGAACAGCTGTGGGGGCGAGTACAACGGTGCACCAGGGGTTCTCTCCTACCGGGAAAGATTGGTTGAGTGCCCTTGTGAGGGAGTCGAAATATGGGGCGTACGAGGCGGCGGGGGTGGCCTTGTCGGTTACGGTTAGGGAGATGGAGCCTCGAGGGTTAACGGTAGCAGAGAAACCCCAGGGGAGGAGGCAGTTTGATTCGCGGAGGACTCGAGCAGCCATGTCGGGGAAGGTAGCGGCAATAGTGAGAGCGTCTGGGTGAGGGGAAGGGGACTGGCGAGGCCCAAAGAAGCGTCGTTGGGCACCTGGGAAGGAGGGCGGCCCCTTTTTAACAGGAGGGGTCACCGTACTCGCAACAAGTTGAGGGGAGGGAGGTTTCCCAGCGTTGCTTCTGCCCTTGCCGCCCGAGCCTGAGCCTGAGGCAGCTTGCGCGTAAGAGGGGGAGGGGTGGATGTCGGGATGGAGGTGGCCTAGGGTGAAGGAGGCTAAGTCAGATGCCCCTCTCCGGGGTTCCCCGGCTTCGTAGGAGTGTGGGTAGAGTTTGGCGTACTTCTCGGGGTCACCTAACGCCTTGCCAAGTCTCGTGTCGTAGAATGGTATGAGGTATTTAGGATCTTCAGCCGCGGCTAAGAGAGGTGTGGGTTGTGCTCGGGCCCTTTCTTTTCCCTTCCTTGAAGGGGGGGGGGCGGCAGTTGGAAGGGGCTGGAGTGTCGTCTTTGGGGGGGGGGCAGGTGCCGGGGGGGCAGGGATCGGGGCTGACACACGATGTGACAGGTCACGTATGGATGCTTGGAGATCGGCAATCCCCGGAACGGCTTGTTGTTCTTGGGAGTGTGGGAGGTTTGCGAGCTGAGAGGAGATGTCATGGAGCTCCTCCCTGAGGTTCTCGTTTTCCACGGGGATGGTTGCGACCGCCTGGGTTACCCGGCTCAGCTCATGTGAGATGGTCACCAGGCCCTGGACGAGTTGGGAGAGGAAGACGATCGTGCTGGATTCGATGGGGAGGGTGCTGGCCTGCGCGTCTGGGCTCAGGTCCGGGAAATCTTGGTTGCTGAGCCGGACGGCACTGCTCGCCTGCCCGAGTTGCCACATCATGAACTCGATGGGGTGGTCGGTCAAGGGGGTTCCTGAACGCGACGGGAGGGGGGAGTTGAGGGCTGAGAGTCTACCAAAGGCTGCGTTCCCTGGGGGGAGGTTGTGTGGGTTCGCCATGGCGGCGAGAGGTTGAGGAAAAGTGGGCGAGGGGTTTGTTCTGGAC
>Ga0307517_10015403_pt1 | contig 10164 bp, 11 predicted proteins | sample 23_EM_MG_FD_194515 | JGI IMG/M metagenome (GOLD analysis project Ga0307517, IMG submission 194515) | Populus trichocarpa ectomycorrhiza microbial communities from riparian zone in the Pacific Northwest, United States - 23_EM | ecosystem: Host-associated > Plants > Roots > Unclassified | place...
TAAGTACACTGATTCCATTATATTTTCTGAGAATCCATCAGACGAGCCCGGGAAAGGCTACAAAGAAAACGTACCTCTTCATGAAATCGTTTCTTGTTATACAGAGCCTGGAAGTGGCGTTGGAACGTCAACTAAATCCTCATCCCGAGCTCCCAATACTTCCATCAGCTCCGACCTTCGAAACATCTGAGCAGTTTGAATTGCGTTTGGTGTTCCGGCACGAGGATCAGCTCCTTTCGCCATCAATGCATGGACGATGTCGTTATGCATCTTGAAGACCGCTCCTGCCACGATCGATTGTCCAAGATCATTGGTTCTGTTAGGATCGGCGCCTCGTTCTAGCAGCCCCTTCGTCAACTCGGTGTGACCAGCATATGCAGCGAGCATCAGCAGTGTGTTTCCTGCACTTGAAAGGGCGGTATGATTCAGATATATGAACCACACAACTTGATTCTGGTTCTGACCTTTATCATTCGTGAGGTTCGGGGGTAGACCTGCATCAACAGCGCTCAAAATCAGGTTGGTATCACCAGCTCGAGCAGCGTCAAACATCCTGTGTGCAAACGCGATTGTGTCTGGCGGCAATGAGTTGACCTCCGTTGTAGAATTCGTGGGGTCTGCCTATGTAATATTTTCGTTCAAACTTCAGAGTCTAGACAAATGAATCAGAGAAACGGACCATCGTGGCTGGTAAACAAGAATGTTGTTAGTATTACGTCTTGAGAAAAGCGCGGTTGGAGTTGACCCGGGCCGGCACGGCTTCACATGCTCGAGAAACAAACATTGATTCTCTTCAGATTCTGTTCTTAGTGCTGAAATCCTCCTCTGTTTACAAGCTAACAATGATGCAGGCAGATATGGTACACGTATTAGAGACTGAAGAAATATGCCCGAACAAAACCGGTGGTTGACTGGGTCTATCGATATTGAAGAAACGAAAGCGAAATTCAACGAACAAGGCGGTCCAGTCCAAGAGGCAGCTTTGCGAGAAACGATGAATGGGCCAGTGAGATTTTTGTTCAGAATAATACTAGGCAAATTGAGCTTACAGTCCAGTTGTGGGTAGCAGCGGCACGTTTGTACCCAGCCAGGGACTCTTGAACGCCGTACGGCCTGGACCATTGATCAGAGAAGTGTCATCGAAGTGTCAAAAAAGAGCCAACCTGTTCCAATCGCTCGCCAAACGCGCCGGCTTTGGGTCAAGATTCGATAGCGCAAGGCGGATTTGCATCAAAACCGCAGAAATGCTACCACAGAATGTCAAGAAAGTTTTCAGAATCATTGACGAGGAAACGTACCTATAGCTTGGAAGCCAACCTATTTTGAATTCGGCGTGTTATACGAGATCGAAAACAAAAATTAACTCAAACTAACCGTCGCTTGTCAGAAGGTCCATGCAAATAGAACCGCCTACCAGGATAATGAGATGAGCGAACAAAAACAAAGGACATGAAAACGAGCTCACCTCCCGTCACATGCCCTCCGCCTCCTTGAATAAACGGCAGGAACCGGGGAGTGATAATCCTAAAGAAAGGCGGAGAATTCGGGAATTCAGGGGGGAATCGAATCTCAAAGATGATCGAATTTATTTTCCTAAACGAGATATGTCAGACGGCCCTCATAATCAATCAATAATGAGCAGGAAAATCTCACTTGGCTTTCAAATCTTTCGCAAGCGGGAGGGCTGGGTCGAACGAATGCATTTCCACGATCCACTGATACAGGTTGTCGCCAATGAGGTCCGGTGGCATGTACCACCCGAGATCACGCAGGCTGGGGGCACTGTCCTGCTCCTTGACCATCGACTTAAGTTCCCTCTGGATCGCCATGCTTGCCGAGGGCGAGGATTGAAGGGGTGGGACCATCAAATTCTCCAACGTGGTGGTAACATATTGTGCGTTGTGCTTCCAATCATCCTTGGGCCGTACAATGGGACCCTTAGGTTTGGGAGCCGACGATGACGACGGAACGACGCGATAGTCATCTTCGTCATCTAAATCATGGTCGTAGCGATTCGGTTGCGAGCTAACTGATCTTTTGGGGTTCGCTTGGTCGCGTTGGAAGATCGCCATGTCCTCTTCGTCAGGTTCTTCATGTACGAAATCGGCCTGGCGTGCCGCCAGCAAATTCTCAACTTTATATGACGGGTCCGGGATTTCGACATGCTTCCCATTCACCGCAGCCTTGTGTTTCGGGTCAAGTTTGACGAAAGGAACCGCAGCGTTCTTCTTGCCCTTGCCTTTTGGCTCAACTGTATTCGCTACCTCAGAGGAGTCCACGACTCCTTTCACAAGCAAATAACGACTAAAGGCGTAATAAGCTAGAAATAATGAGTCGAAAAAAGCGAGACGAAATGCTTACCACATGATCCAGTGCGTGTCTTTGACAACGTAATGTGGATTCGAACTGACGAATTTCGAGGTTTGGTTAACGACTTCGGCTAATGCGATACAGTTCGTCGGACCTGACACGCTCTTCTGCCACGAAGAACGAGCAGCTGCTGCATAGGAACCCATCGAAGTGGTTGCATCCTTCGCGAGATAAACACCTAAAGCTCGCGAGGTTAGACTCCTCAATCTACTTGAAGAATCAAGAGATAATTACCGTCCCCGTACGCTCGTCCATTCGCGACGGTTTTGTACCAGAGCCCATGACGAATGATCTACCCGAAAGGATCAGAGACCAAAAACCGGAGGCAAACAGATCCTTACTGAATGCCAATTTTTGAGCGGCGAGCCATGGAATGCCTATCAATGACCAGTCAGCGACGATACGAAAACAAAATAACTGGCTATGCACATAAATGACAGGATAGTGTTTCGCGTTGGAGTCCTCTTCCATCGCAATTTTCACAGCGCCCTTGAACTTCGCCTCAGCGTCCGGTGCGCCGACCGTCATCCTGAATTGCCTCCAGTTGGGATCTAACCAACGTTTCCATAAGCTCACATATTCATTGATGCGGCACAGGAAACAAAATCTCGCCTAGGTTTTTGATCAACTCCTCACCGGAATCTATGGCCTCGATGTGGGCCGTACAGGAGGCGACACACCTATTAATACTATAATAAGCAGGATGAGGACGGCAAGAAGGGGATGGGGCTGACCATCGGAGAATGGACCACGCTGCTGGAAGAATATCTGAGTCGATATCCTTCAGCTTAGGCTTGGACTTTCCGGCTTTTACCTTTCTCTCAAGATGTTTCTTCATGTCTTCTACCTGGATGGCAAAAAAAATGTCGGTTCGGATGAATAGCAAGAAAGAAAAGAAAATCACAGAAGGAAGAGAATTGATCAGCTTCGCAATGCAGCCTCTCATCTGAAACCAGATGAAAAAAAAAAACGCATCAGATATAACACCCTCGATATTGAGAACGAGAATGGAAAAACCTGCGGCAGTGTTAGATCATCAAAATCGCACAAGCCGTCCAGTCCGGGTTCAAGGACCTTCGGAGTTTCCTGCACTACGGCAGGAACGGGGATTCCAGGATATGAATACTGCGGAGCCGGGTTCGCAGCAGCGAACGTAGAGGGCATCGGGACACGAAGTCCCATCCCAATCGGCAGGGGTTGCTCCATTGCTCCATCGGACGCGGAAACATAAGCCAGAGAAACGAGGAGGTCAACGGTAAGTGGATTGTGGATGATTTCGTACTAAAACCGAGTAAGTGGGAGGATAAGTAATGACGCGTAGCGGGACATACCTCGAGCGATGGCCCACGATTCAAAGAATAGTATTGGTACGCGCACAACTTGGAATCACACACATAGGGTTTCAATGCTTCGTAGTCGAAATGAAGTTTGTTGTGGCAAACGATGCAATACCTCGTACAGAGCTGAGGCAAATGAATCAGTGACAACAATCAGAAACTTAGAGAAAACGTCTACTGACTGATAGCCTACGGACCAAGTAGCAAAAGGCTGTCAATGGCAAGTTAAATGGTTGGTCGGGACTGAGGCCCATCAGGGGATCGTGTGGAAGACTTGTAGTACGGCCAATCTCCCTTTCGTCAAGATCGGCTTTCCGGATGAGCTGAAGAACGATTCATAAAATGTGTCGCGAGAACTCGAAAAGTTAAAAATTACCTTCTCTTTCGCAGCGAAGATGTCCTCTTCCTTCCACTGCGACTTCTCAACCTCAGCATCAAGGAACTCTGCACCAGCCCAACCAAGAGAAAACTTTCGCCTGAGCTTGACGATTTTGAGGAAGGACTGGTCCATCAAAGACTCGAGTGAACTGCTCAAACTGAATCGGTCAAACTGCCCTGAGTCGTCGACTTCCGGTTCTTCCTCCACCACGATATCCGGTTGCATTTGCTCGTCCTCTTCGTTCTCGGCGTCCCAGTCATACATTTTAGCCCTCTGCGCCGCAATTTCAGCTTGGATTCGAAGCTCATCCTCGGCGTCTTGTAAAATAAGCCCATGTTTCCGGACGACTTCCTGAACGTGCTCATTCCCTGGCTTGTAATTCTTGCTCAAACCGACTTTGAACGTCAGACCAACCCCGAGGCGTTGTGCAGAAGAGGAATACGATGCATCGCTCTCGAGGACCGGATATAACCCATGGAAACCCGTGATAAGGAGGGTGAGGTGCTGAGAGCTGGCTAAGAGTCGACGGTCCCAGGCCATCAGGGCTCGAGGAGGGATGGAATCCGCCAAGGTGATAACAGGAAGCGAGACAGAGATCACAAAATCATTGCCGCCAAGACGGATGAACCCAGGTCGGTACTCTGTGGCAACGATGTCTACAAAATTCCTGCAAGAAAATAAATCCGAATGTCTGGAAAAATCAATTTGGATAATTACTCCTGTAACTTTGCCATGATCGAGTCATGTTCCACAGGCGCAACGCCAATATCGTCGTAGTCTTCAAACGCATCGTAATCTTCACTGCCACCGCCGCTCAAGTGAGCGTCTTCATCAGAATCGGAGTCGTGTATAGTTATCACAGTTTTCGTCGTTCCAGCATTCACAACCGTTGCCACCGACGCAAGCAACTCCTGCACAGTTCGTCCCAGAGTTCTGGGAGGTTCTTCCGCAAGTTCGTCCACGATTCGTTGCAATTTGGAAGAAAGATCGCCATCCGGAGAGTAACAAAATAACGAATGACTGGCGGGATATTCGGAAGTATCTGTCCACAAGGAAATACGAGCGTGTCTTGGATGCGAGTCACTGGAAAACTTACCTGAGATCAACAGATTGGCTGACAGGACGTGTTCCGACGAACTCTTCGCGATCATCACCTCAACTGAACCTTCATCGTCGCCAGGCCTTATCTCTATTTTGGACATCGTCAGTGTGAATGACGTTTGAAGAAGAAAACGTACTCTTAAGCACCAACCCGCTGACGACAAGCCCTCCTGTGCATGCTTCCTGAATGTCTGACAGATCCGCTGTAAACCTTCTCCTGCCCTTCAGATGGGCGTTCTTGTCAGGATCATATGGAGCTTTCTTCGTCATAGAGGTCGAATCTTCCATGATCACGTCCTCATCGATAAACCTCGTGTCGTCTTTGGAAAAGAGGGGTTTAGGCCGGTGTCTGACACAACGAAACGTGTCCTCAGACACGCCTGAGGTTCAACAAACATACCAGTACAGACTTTCTGGCGCTTCAACGCTGGTTTCTCCCGATTTTGGGATTCGGTGTCCGAGTACTCGAACCTTGTCGCAGAATTCGGCATCTAGGATCGATGGAAAGGTTGCAAAGTTGAGGGTAAAGAAACTTGGGGGTTTAGGCTCAGATTTAAAGACGACGGTGATGAAAGTATGGTTGAAAGAAGGAGGCGCCCAGGTTCCCCTTAAAATATAATATTTTTGGTCAGTGGCACGGGGGCAACATGCTCTGTACTCACTCCGCGAGGTGGCAAGGTCCGGCATCTCCCGGATGACTCAGATCGCATCACGTTCGCGTCGAGGACCCATAATAGCCCACCGTTACTATGACTATCTTTTGTCAAAAAAATGACTAGTGCGCGGACTTAAGATTCTATTCTTGGTGACATGGCCATGGGATCTCATTCTCGTCATCTATCACTAAAAGTTGTGAAGCATGACAGATGCTTTAAATACAACGTAGCCTTCTCATTTTGGGTAAACACGAAATTCATGGCCAGGGTCTTCAGCGATGACAGCAATGGTGGAAGATAACAAAGCGGCTACTATATAGTAAGGATAAAGGAATCAGCTCAAACTTGGGAATATACAAAGGTATCAAGCCGTAATCTAGAAATATGTATCATGGGTCACGGATTAAGGGTATAATATCTTTACAAAAGTCCAAAAGAGGTCCGTCAATACAGAATAATTAGGGTGCACCCGCTAAATCATCGTTTCCGTGTATGAAACAGAATGAAGTGACGCCGAAATAGTGCCCACTGCGACCGAAATGACATTACGCCCTCAGAAGTCATCTGGTCTACTTTGAGCACAGTTCATAGACAGCACTGCGGCTGGACTCTAAATCAAGGTGGAAACAAGCAGGATTAACAAAAACTTGATCGAAACATATTCATATCAGAAGGTGAATCACATACCATCATCAACCCAAGTCATCGACTCGACTTGTGAGAGCTGCCATGGTAGTAGCTTTGGGAGTTCGATGCCGGATGACTCGAGTAATATGTCGGTCGTGAATTACCAGACGGTGCGTTCCTCGTATAGCTCCTCTGCATTGGACGTCAACACAAATCGAATATCACTCGATCGCTTGACATAGGCGTACCAAAATATTCGCCAGCTCCGTCGGCAACGACTGAGACTGCCTGGACATTGCTTCCAAACAGCGGCGTACAGCATCTGGCCCTATGGCCTCGTCCAAGGTCATCGGTGCAGTCCCGTTCGGGGGGTGCGAGATGGAATATGGAAGGAGGTCGTAAAGTGACAATAATGTCATCAGTCGCAAGCGTAAACCTTCAGGAGTATCCATCGTGTTATTGTAAAGAAAAGTCGGTCAAGTAGAACGAACTAGACTGGAACTGAAAAACCGTAAAGGGGGGATTGGATGGAGGATTGGATGGATCCCTGGAGGTGAATTTATAGGAGATATCATCATCTGAATCTGACTTCACCCTTGTCCAAAAAAAAATTATGATTCACTCGACATAGATCATTGGACCTGGAAACTTAGACCTTTCCGGAGACGTCCCTTGCATTCGACAAATTGACTTGACCCGAACTCCCGAGCGGAGATGCTTGCCGCTTTTACACCACCGCCTAGCGCGAGGACGCGATCTGCGATATTTCCGGCATCTATTTTTATATTGATTTCGTTGACGTAATGAGCACAGACTTACCGTCGCGATAGTAGCGCTTTTCTCGGCGCTGTGAGTAAACAGAGTCCATGAAGCTTTTTAGTAGCGGAGTGGCTGCGCCCTGGCGCTCGTGTACTTATGGGCTGCGGCGTGGGGCAAAACACTCGAATCAGTGATGCCCGCAGGTAAGTATCGCTGCGTAACATTCATACATAGTCGTCATGTGTTACTCAAAGAAAGGCCCCTATGAATAGCATCCAGAAAGTGGCCAAACTATAATCAATAGACCTAGCGTCGATCCGCCCCGCAATTGGGATCTCCACTGATGCGGGACCGAGGTGACAACGTAGCTATCATTTTGGATAGGTAGGCGCCACTAATCAACTACTGTGTTCTAGTGAGTTAGGTTTGGAAAACCCTTTTTGTTTGCTTGTCGTTTGGGAGAAGCGCTTGATCAACGGAATGACCCCATGGATGTACAAAATTCCGAACCTTCTCGGGGCTCATCGTCATCATGCCATCGGGATTCGGAAGAGGCACACGTAGTAATGAATAGTCAAAGAATTAAATTTCGGAATGCACAGCCCTCGTGTTGACGGAAATGATTCAAAATGGAGGATATCCCTCCCGCAGAGGAATGGGAAGTCGACCACGTGACACCAGGGCACCGCAAGCAATATCAGTGCACACACTGCACTCAGGTCAAGGAGTGGAATAACAATGGAGAGCGCCCAATAAAATACGCCTGCCAGTATGGTGATTAATCCCCTTCAGGAGTCGAACGTTACCACTCGCTCCAAATACCAAGGATATCACCGCCTTCGGGCAGTGCTATATTGGACACCGAATTGAGAAATCAAACATTGGCCTGCCAAGGAGCGTGGAACTCGGGCGCTAACGCTGGCCTCAGGGAACTTACTATGATCATGGAAGTCAAGCTGACAGACATGTGTTTGAAGTCTGAACAGGCCTTCCTCCCACCATAGGGCAGATAAAGATAGAGACTCAACCCGTCGTTCACGACGAGAGAAAGATATCACCTTTTGTTAAGGATGACAATGTTGCTGTTCCGAAATCCATGCTAGTCGAAAAAGGCCCCCAGATCGTCGCAGATCAATAGCAGCCAAGAAAGAGGTTTGGCTCCCATGGCTGAAAATGGCCGTGACGACGCGATTCGAAAGCATCAGACTGGCAGCTCGACATACTCGGTTGTTACGCGAATCCGAATACTATGAGCACCAGGTAACTAGTATGGACATTCTTGATGCCTTGCAAGAGGAAACATTAATGTTTACCCCTACTAGGTTGCGTGCGAATGCGTACCTGCATTTGCCGATGTAACAAAGAGAATGAACTTGAAATGTGTCGGAATCATGATCAGAACATTCCTTCGGTATTCCTGCCTAACAATCGACCATTCCTTTCCCATCGCGATTTCACTTCTACTTCCACTACCTCGCAACATATCAACACTGATTCATGATAAACATCAAAATTTAGATGATGGAGACTTTAGATGATGGAGATATCACAGCAATCTATGTAGGTCAGTCTCCTTCTACAGTTTCTGATATTTATCATTAACACCGACTTGGATGAAATATTAATAAAATTACCCGTAGCTCATTTATCAAATGCCAGTCAGCCTAAATGAGTGAATTATTTTCATCACCCCACTTTGAGATTCCAACAGAGCTTCCTGAAAAGGGACTCCCTAATCTCTTCTCCCTGCGATATTGACACTAGAGAGAAGAAAAATTCACTAAATTTATTGGGCATCGTGTTTAGTTGTTCCAATTGGTAGGGCTCATTCACCGGAAAGGCGCACTAAGACGCGGGGTCACAAACGCTCCTAATTGAGCACATAAAGATGCTGCCTGATTCCCTGACTTTTTTGAAAATATGTAGCGGCTGGCAGCGCTTGTTCATGAATTGGACGGGAGGACACGATCCAAAGGTAAAAATATCCAGCAAAGATATATCAGTTGGATTAGAACTTGGCTGATATGTCGCATCTTCTCAAAATCACTTCCCTTAATTGCAAGACAAAATGGGGGAGTCGGAGGTTTCCCAGTACATGTCTTTACTTAATAAGCTGGGGATTGGAGCTTTCGAGTGGCTTAACCATCAGGCCGCCGTATCGTTAAATAAAGACAAAACGGCGGTGTCGAAGGCTTCCCGGTATATGTCTCTACTTAATAAGCCGGTGATTGAAGCTTTCGAGTAGCTCAACCACCAGGCCACCGTATTGTTAAATATGTAGCGTAATAAAGGACCGAGAACTTTCGTTGTCTCGACTGGCGCTTAAATTGGTGAATTGTGCATCACCGCAGAATTTGAAAGGCAAGTCTGAATGTAGACTCCGGATTGCGAAAATATTTGGGTGCAACGAAAGGAAGTCTATCGAGTTGTAACTGATGAATATATCCTAGGCCATTGTATTGTCTAATTTTCATCGACCCCTTTCGGGACCATTAGGTCCTTCTCCTTCCTCTCTGTCTTCAATTTATCTTGTATTCAGTGCCGGAGTTGTTTCCCACTTGACTTTGGGCTTTAGCGAGGTGAAAGTTCGCTCGATGATCCGTGTGCTCATCTGGCTGGTGCCGCATCCGTCCGAGCATACTGTCGTTTTGAAAATCACCGTCGTGAGAAGCAATTCATCCTCCACCAGTAGACCTGTAACCGTTCGGAGAATGAGATGACGATGGAGAACCTCGATTCTCCGACCTGTACAGCTGAGTTTAAAAAGGGGGGGTAGCGACTATGATCGAGAACCTGTTTTAGGATGAATACCTTTTTAGGTAGTGTATCGGGATCTCGTTTCCCAAAGCGGATGCAACGCCAAAGAAAAGAACTTGAGCGTTGAACGTTGAACGTTTGTACTCCTAGCGTCGACAACAATGCCCCCTCGCTCATA
>Ga0307517_10015404_pt1 | contig 10164 bp, 14 predicted proteins | sample 23_EM_MG_FD_194515 | JGI IMG/M metagenome (GOLD analysis project Ga0307517, IMG submission 194515) | Populus trichocarpa ectomycorrhiza microbial communities from riparian zone in the Pacific Northwest, United States - 23_EM | ecosystem: Host-associated > Plants > Roots > Unclassified | place...
AAGCGGGATGTGAAGGATGCGAAGTAGGATGCGAAAAAGGATGCGAAGGATGTGAAGTTGGATGCGAAGGACGTGAAGAAGGATGTGAAGTAGGATATGAAGGGTACGAAGTAGAATACTGATTGGGCACCGCGCCGTACGGTTGCGGCGGGACGGGTTGATACGGCGCTGATCCAGGAGGATTGTACACCATTGGGCGCTGATCGTCGTCTACGGAAGAGGGCGCTTGACTGGTAGTGTGTCTGTGGGTCAGGACAGTATGGACAACACACGACTGAGTACATACCTAGGCTGTCTTGGCTCTAATCGGGGATCTCGACCTACGGAGTTGGATGAACATCGAGACAAGAATACCGCTTATAAAGCCTACCTGGGGTCCGCCCACGACGGTCGGAGTAGCTCCACATCGATCCAGGAGGATTAATTTGGCGGGGAACGTCGTCTATGGAAAGACGCGCTTGGCTGGTGGCGTGTCCGTATATTAGAATTTTAAACAAATGCAGACAAAACGGAGCTCTGACATTTTACATACCTAGTTGGATTCTGGTCAGATCGCTGATCTCGAGGCGCGGTATACCGCGAAGCCATCTAAATGACAAGAGATTGGACTGGCGATCGGCGTCAAAAAGACCCAGACATACCGGAAGGAATGGGCTGATGGGAACCGAAAGGGGCGGTGGGGATTGGTAGGTATCATAAAGAGCAAGCTTATGGAACCACGGACGTGAGTCTTGTAGATTCTGATCGTCGTTCATACGTGCTGCAATTTGGGCATGTAATCGATAATTCGACCTTGTGGCAGTGCGGTTACTATTGTGGAGGCTCTCGCCAATGGCATTGCTTGTATTTCCTGATTTTTGTAAAGGTCATTTATGGAAGGATTACATGGAAGATGTATCCTCACTCTCGGGGGGCGGTGCATCTGAATTATGGAAAGACGTCCATTCGGGAAGCTCCTGCTGCCGAAAAATATCGATCGTGTGTTTGAGGTCTGCAAGTTCTCCCAGTGCCAAGTAGAGTAGATAAAAACAGGAAGAAAGCGCGAGAAGGTTCCTTGAACCTTTCGAATCAATCTTGGTGGTAAAGATTTCCTCATATTTCCAGAGTTTAATGGGCTGATTGAGATATTCCATCCCTGTCGAGTCTCGCCCCAGAAACGAAAAGATTTTTCGGAGAGTGCCAAGTCTGAAACCAGAGCTGGAAGGCTTGATCCCTGGACGCAAGGAATACATGAATTCAAATGCGTCAGGCCTGTCGAGGGATAACTCGTCGACGAGAAGTGACCCAATAAGGGATTCTATTTCCTTTATGCGCTGTGCGTCAGGGAGGGACTTGTGTGCAAGTGCACTGGTATACATGTCGTTGGCCGAAGCCGACAGAGCCTCATAACAGAGTTCAAGAAGAAATACCATCTTGTTCCATGCAGCGGAGTGGCCAGGATCGACGCCGTACAAATATTGTTCCAGATTTGATGATTTTTTCTTGAGCTCAATGGATAACTGTTCCAGATCAGCAAAGTATTTCATCTAAACATGGAGTTAAGAAAGATGAAATGCAGATCCTAGGGGTACACCTACCTCACGAGTAACCTTGGGTTCGAGATATACGACACCTGGATGGCATGAGGACAATCGCTGTCTTTACGAGTTCTTGAACACCTACCATTGTCCTCTCGAATTAAATTTACGCTTTTGAGAGATGCTAAAATCTGTTCAGGGTCAGAGGACATCGTCATATCCTGAGATCGATCGTTGAGAAACTGAACTGCGGCCAATATGAGTACTCAACAGCATACCTCTTGAATACACGAGTACCAATCTTCGTCATGAGTAATCACCATCTTTGCACTCGGAAACTATGAAGAAAGGTTCAGTTACCAACGGTTCAGCGATTAGACAGGGATACGGCCGACCTTCTTGAGAAGAATTTCATTGATGATACGGGAGGGATGGCATGACTGGAAAAAAGTCGCGTTGAAACAAATTACTCCTCTTTCAAATTCTCCACTCACCGTTGCTGTAGGAGGCACGGAAATAGTTAAACGATTTAAAGCTATCCCAGGCGAGGTAAATTCCATAGCAGAATTATAACCCGCGCTTCGTCGGGTTCCATGGCCACCAGCTGTCGGGGATATCGTTCGCGTACCATCGGAAGGAGCGCCTCGATTGCTTGGTGAAGGAAAAGCCATTCCATTTTCATGTTCGGCGACAGAATTAGGAGTATCACCAACGCCAATTTCGTGGATTAAATTTTCCCAATCCTCACCGCTGAGTTTGACATTCAGAGTGCGCACGAAAAGGCACTGATTCAAATATTTATCCTGACTAGGTGAGTCATCCGGATCTTCCCTCAACTCATCGATTTCTTTCCGGCCTGGGCCAACCTTCACGCTTGCTATCCCGAAGTATTCCCAAGCATAAGCGTTACCAGAGCTTGACGACTGAGTTTTGAATTTGAGTTCGCTGGGATGGGTATTGGACAGAGCGGCCATCCCCCAGGAGGTCGCTTTATCACAGCCAACTACAAGGCGAACGTCGCCATTCTTTGCCTCGCGTCCCCGAGGCCCGTTGATATATCTATACCATCTCTGGACGTTGGCAGCGACATATTCTCGAAATATCGGTAAGTTTTCGAGATCTTGGGATATAGCGCCATCTGGCATCATAAGGATGGCGCCTTCGGATTCTGATGCTCGAAAGCAGAGTCCCCTTCAAGGATTAATTATCATAGCGAATGGTTTATTTGAAGAGAAGAACCTTACGAGGAGTTAATATCATCTTGAGATTTCTGGATAGAATTACTGGCAAGATGGCTACCTTCCTTGAAGACGGTAAGTTTGCGGATGTCAATTGGGTCTATCGGAGGGTGAATTGGAGCAAATTCTTCAGGAAGCGATCGTGGATTGATTGGGTCGTCGCGAGGAACACAGATGTTGAAAATGAATGAGAAGTTTCCATCAGGAGTGATGATGCCTACGTCCCCAATTTGTACGCCCTTTCTTCGGTAAGAAAGAGGAAGATTGTTGTTTGGCTCTGGAATCCAGAGTGGATAACCGCGTTTACTTGGCTTCAGATGAGTTTCATAAATCTCATTCCAAGGCCTAGTTGCTAAAGGGCTTGAGACCTGTGGGAAGAGTAAATGTCTTGCCCTTCTCTACGATGATGCTGTGCTCACAGGTCCAAGGGTTGTAGTCTCTCCATCTCCACGAGAAATAGACTTCGATCCAGTGATGACTACTCCATTCGAGGCCTGCTCATCCTGGGTAGATTGTTAAAGATTAGTTAACATTCAAAGTGAACAGAAGGCTGCGGACTTGTTTCATGGAAGATGATTGGACCATTGATACCGGAGGTTCGTGTCCGTTTTCTGTTTTTAGGCCTCATGAGTGAGTTCGAGGGAAATAACACATTTTGAACCCTGCCATACGCTTGGTGAGATGGACGGCGACACCGACATTGATCTTGTCCCCATGAATCACATCCCTTGCACCAATAAATTGTGCGCCAGTGACATTGACATTGTTGGCGCCTTCAAATATTGCAATGGCATTGGGCTGTTGAACCTGGCCTGGCAGGCCTTGATGAGCTGAAGCTGCGGTGTTCGTTATGGCTGGGGGCGGGTTGGAGGGATTGGAGGAGGATCTTGGTATTCTTCTAGGGGGCCTTGAGGAATCTTGCGGCTGCGGGTTGAATAAGTTACGATGAGCTGAGAGACTTGACCACAAGACGATTTAGAAACATTTACATGACCTCTAGAATTCCCTGGCATCGTCAGGAATGGGGCTCAGGGGCAGTAATGGATCTATGAGTGGAGGGTTAAGACGCCAGCGCTATTGGCGATTGCCATCCGCTAGAGAGCGGTTTTGGCACCAGATGTCGGTGACTGATGCCTGCCGGCCGCGGCAAGTGCTCCAAATTAGGTGCTCAAGGTAATCGAGTTCGGGAGTCCTCCGGAAAGGTTTCTCCCAAACACATATATAGGCTACGAGAGGCTTTGGGGAATAGTCTGCGTTGAGTCTGCGCCAACGCCAATTAAGGACTACTTCTGGATCTCCGTTGCTTGCACTGGGATTTCGTTCCACTTAGCCATGAGATCAGCGGCACATTGGAGGCAGTGTCATGGGCAACGACCTACAACTTAAGCGATATGGTTATTCTGCTCGCAAACGTGTTGCAACGCAAATACAAATGCTGAAGAACGAGAATAAATACCAGGCATTGGATCCCAAGGTCCTCACCGGCATCTTGAAGCACGGAATTCGCACTGATAGTATCAGAAAGCTCCAGATTTCGAATTTCCACCCTTCCGCCCAACCCCGGCCCGCAGGCGATCCCACACCCACGCGGTCGAGATCGAGCCCTTTTCTCCCCCCCACCACTTCAAACGTATGTCCAGCACTATTAACTCACTGTGCGTATCCCTGTATTTTTTCAGTGTCTTTGCAGCTTGCATGTATAATATTCTCGAAACCTTCTCTAACAACATGGCCACTACAACAACACACCGGTCGTGCCCTTGGCCGCCCACCCAAACAGATGGAAACGCCCCTTCCGTGTCTCTCCACAGTGACTTGTGAGTGCGTCGTTCAATGGGAATTGATGTGGTCAGGCAAAGACGCGAATCAAGGTCGTTATCTGGGGAAAAAGTGAACATTACCTCTTTTCCATTATAATTCTTCTAACTCTCCCTAGTGTTGCAACGAGAATTCCGTCACCCAGACAAGGTGCAGCTTCTTGCAGTGGCACGCCGGTTTGCCATCTCGCGCCTCTACTTCAGCTCGCCCTCCTCCAGCCAGCCAGAGCTTCCATTCCCTCCCGTTGTCGACCCCGCTATCTCTGGTCCCAGCGGCCAGTGTGGTGGTGTAAATACAAGCAACTCTCGCACCTTCCTGGATATCCTGCACCACCCTGGGATGCAAGTCGACGCACATTGGTAGAGATTATGGCCGACGCTCACATTGCCTGGAAGCAGGTGGATATCAATCACCTGCTCATCGCTGGTCTACCACTGAGACGGTGCGTCATCATCATCTACTGCTGCCCCTTGCTCCGCCGCCCACTGCGCTTCCTTCGATGACAGGGATGGCACCTCCTTCCGACATGTTCGCCATGCCATCTCCACCGAGTCAGCTCCAATTCGACCCCGCTCTTCAACCCACAGTTCCTCTTCCGATGTCCTCGGCTGCTCCACCCTCCTCAATAGATGCTGACGCCAACCTCAGTTCGTCCTCGATTTTCACAGAACAATGAGCGACCGAGTAGGGCTCAGCGAGGGACGATGCGAGGGAGATCCCGCTCGCTTGCGAAACCTTCAGAAGATAAAACACCATTTTGATGCATGCATGGGTCCAGGTATGTTCTTAGCCCCGCTTCCTTTTTTTGTCGCTGATCCTCTACTAGGATCATGTCGAGCCCACCGTCGTCGAATTTCAGGAAGGCTTCACATGGCCGCACTTCGTCCTTGACGATTCTGTCATCGGTCTCGTTGGTCTAGTTCCCCTCCCTCTCCACCTCTACTTCAATATCTATCGGCCGTCTCTTGGTATATAGCCGTTAGCCTTGGACACGCGCCAGAAGTCACTGAAAACAGCCGGTTTTTGCCAATGTTCATCACTGCAAGAACCTTGCTGAGCATAATACGATCACTCTCACCGCAGGCGCCTTGACGTTACCAGAGAACGAGCCCACACCTTCTAGTACACGAGGCAATGAATGCTCACGAGGTTGCCAACCTTTCTCCTTCCGCCAGTCCAAGTTGGGTTGCACCCAAACGGAAAGCCCGCCATGAGATGAATTCTCTCCGTCCCTGAGCCGAACCTGGCATCGACTAACTGCCTTCAGTCCTGATGCTTCCGAAAGTTGCACACAGGTTCGCCCCCTTTCGTGGGATGGTTTTACGTATCACGAGCCACACACCCCCGTCCACCAACACCACGGAGCTCAGCCTCAGTGACTCCGGATTAGACTCAAGTTACTCTCGCATCCAAGCGATCCACCTGTGAGACTGTCGCAGCCAACGACTCATCCCCTCGCCATTTTTAAACCAACGCAACCCAACAGTCGCTTATCGAAGCTTGCACTAAATCATGGCCAATCGACTTTTATGTATTCGAAATTATAAAAGGCTTGAAGAAATAGAATGAAAGCCTTCTGTGGCATAGGCACGATCCGGGGTGCCAGAAATATGTTCCGAGTGAAATCACCACCGCAGCCCGTCTCTAGCCCAAGCAGGCCCTCCTCTTCGTATGTCTCTCTTTCTCTTTGGTTACCAATTGTTCTGATATAACCTTTCTTCAGGACCCAGAGCGAGAGGCGCTAGTTCAACGATAACCTCCTCGAGCGCGAATTTGATGAGGAACATGGGTCTGCCCCAAGTACCGACCTCTGAGTATACCTTTTCCGCATCTCATGGTTGCTGGTTTGGTCTGATATAATCTTCCTACAGAACTCAGAGGGAGAGATGCAAGTTCAGCGATGAGCTCTTTGGACGCAAATATGACTCGGAGTTGTTTGAGCGCGAGCCAGAGCCGCTTTTCGGTTTCGTCCAAGTCAAGAAGTGGTTCAACAAAAAGAAAGCGCGAGTGCTTGGCTTCTTTTTTCTTTGTCTTCCCTTTCCTCTTTTGTGAGGTGTTTTCTGACTTGAATGGTTTCTTCCGATAGTCCTGTACACGCTGGGGCCCGTGTCATTGACGAGCTTGGCTGAGGGCCATAAAGGTTGGCTAGATTTACGATGAGCTTGTTTGTATTATCCATGGGTATTGTCGACTATGTTATTGGGTTCATGGAACATTTGTGGACATGTCACCGCTAATGGCCGAGACTATGGCTACGCCAATGACGGCAACATACAACTCCGAAAGATGTTTCGTTCATTTACATTACAGATGTGCCTTCGCTGTTTGCGGGTCCTCCTAATTGCATAAGTAGCTCAGGCGGAATGTCAAGATAACAATGGGATATATGGGACAGAACGAGATACAGACTAAACCAAGGCTGAGCCATGTAAGCTAAATCGTCAAAACTCGTATGAGGAGAAATAACTCCATTAAAGTTGAAGTAGAAGGGTGTAATCTAGTGCAGTCCGTCAATATAAATGGAAGAAAGGTCAGGCGATCCATCTGAAAGAAACATACCATCACTCCCATGGTTCGCATGTCGCACATCTGTCGGCCTCCCTATGATATAATCTAGTAATCTCCTCTTCCCCGAATTGTCAACCCTGATAGTGCTCCAGGAATCTCGCGACATCACACGACGCAGGCGCCAGCCTCCCCCACGATCAGACGGGCTCGAAAGGGATTCGAAATTGGCCTGCCATGTGGCATCGTCGAGTAGAAGAGGGGAAAGGACGACCCCGATGCATTGAGTAAGTGGTGGTTCTCTACCTCCTAACTCCTTAAGTTCTAGAGAAGACGGCCCAGAGTTCGTCTTCCATTTGCTATCGTTTGTTTGCCACATGTGTTGATACTCGTTCGCAGGATTGGACATGAACGTTGCGGTGAAGGGTTCTCGGATATCCTGTTTCGAAGAGAAGGCAGCGATTCCCCAGCTCCTTGCACAGTGAGTTGCACGCACAAGGAAGAGAGAACCATTGGTCTTCTTTGGGATGTATTCTAGAGCGTGCTGATACCAAGACGGCGCGTGCTCGCGGAAATGACGCTTGACTTCAGGAAGTTCGAAATAAGCATTACGGATGCAAGAGGAGCTCCCGCCGTGCGGTAAAACAACAATTGCCCCATTTCTCCCCGATTCTTTGTACTTCCGGAATTGATAAGAGCTGCATAACAGGGAAGGTCACCTCATAAGGAATACGCGATGTTCAGTCCTACGCACTTTTGGGTATGTGGACCAGCCTCTCCTCGTTTCTCGATATTAGAACTTGTATATGTCTGTTGTCTCTGGATATCAAGCTGCCGGACCGAATTCCTATTGATGTAGAGATGTTGGTAGGGTTGGCTGGGAGGACGAGCACCTTCCGCAATGTTCTGCTCATAAGACTGAAAGATGTTGAATAGGGTGTGGAATCTGGCTGAATCATCGAAGTAACCAAGATCCCCAAGTTGAACCCCGCGACGTCCACCAGTACGTGAGAAGAGGGTGGGCGCCGGAAACCAGAACGCGATAGTGTCCGGGTCAATAATGTTTGAGCACATGTATAGCAGGGTGTGGCTATCAACATTTTTGCTCAAACCAAGGTTCTGAGAAGTTTAAAGACTTGAATCGCATTCATGTATCACTGAGCAATTTTCCTTACCTCGTTATCCTTTCCTTTGATGAACGGAACAAGACATGGATTTCCTATCGCAAGTCAATTGAGCTTGCCTTATGTAATCCCCACCTTATCGACTCGTACCTAAGGGCTTAGTCTTGTAGGAAAGAGTCTGCTGCGAAGGATTGTATCCTTGCCCCTCTACCATATCCTGAGTAGATAAATTGACGAGTCAAAGTGATGTAGGTATCATAGAGAGAAAAACCCTCACTATGAGTCTTCTCTGCATATCAGGATGCGTGCTTGTCGTGGTGAAGGATCGCGCTTCTGACAAAATCATCTTCAGCCACAAGCCGAACAATATAGCCATGTTGACGGACCTTTATCCCCCTCTCCACCATCCGAATCATGTGGGGAAATCTGTTGTGAGGTCGGGTAACTCTTGTTAAAGAGGAGTTAAAAGAAAGACGGTGAAAAAACGGTCAACGAACTTGGCTTCCTCTCATGGGCGGGGCGATGATCGAATCCCCTATGAACTGTGGTTATAAATTTTGATGCAGAGATGGAGGAAAACATACGATGGGCTGGATGCGCGGACCATCCTGGCGGAGGGCCAGTTGGCTGACTATCCCAGCGCAATGAACCTTGGACTTGGGAAGAATGCAAGTACTGGGCTTCGTGCTGAGGCGGTCGTGTTGGGGGAAATGAACTATAGGGGGTCATACGACTGGGGTCTGCTGTTTGGCTCATCTGGTGGCGCAATGGGGTCAAATCCTCGCTCCCTTCTATAGGCATTGACTTTGATTCGGTCATTTCCATGTCACCTGAGGTTTGTTCATCCTGGGTAGGTTACAAATTAGTCAATCTTCAGAATGAACAGACAGGTGCAGACTTGATCCAAAGATGGAGTTGGTTGTCCTATTGACACCGGATGTTGGCATCCGTGTACTGGGTTAGAAATTGGTTAGAAAATGAATTTGAGGTGAATAACAGTTTGAACTAAACATATTTGTCACATACTGTATATATGGTTATGATTTATTATCAAGTGTGGTCCCGATTGAGTGATAAATTGACCGCCATGGATGTCGACATTTTTGGCGTGTTGAAACTGTGAACTGGAAGGGTGTTGAAACTGCGAACTGGAAGGCTGCGAACTGGAAGGCTGTTGAAACTGTGAACTGGATGGTTGTTGAAATTGCGAAGGGACCAGGTAGCTTCGTTGATCTGGAACTGAAGCATTGGTCATCGCCGGTGGTCTCGAGCTCGAGGGAATGGACCAGGGCCTTGGTAATGGTATTCTGTTAGGAGATCGGCTTAAGAAATTTTGCGATTGCAAGTTGGTTGGGGAAATCCAGAATGATTACGATGAGTTGAGGGTCATAAACACAAACCCATTTAAGATATGGCTCAGCCTCATGCACAGCTAATTAAACAGTGCACTGATGGCCTTGCTGTGAAACAGTAAGGTTCCTCTCGGTCTAAAATCACTTATAAGGAAGGAGTTCTCCAGCTTTGTTTGTTTACATTACAGTCTGTCGCCCTCCATCCAATCACGACCAAATAACACAATGACCTGTCCCACTCGAAAAGTTTTCCAGCTCTACTTGTACTTGTTTGGTTCACATATCTTTCTTATACAATTTTTTATCCGCAAATCACAACTGTTCTCCTCGAGCTGCGCAGGAACAGGCCCTGAGTCAGGATCGACAATCGCGACGCGCATTTTCCTGTGGCAACGTTTTATTGCAACGGTCACGATCCCAAGGCTGTGAACTAACGCTGGAAGGTCGGTCCGGAGCTTAATGCGAGTGTCGTTAGGTCCTTTCCTGTGAGAATGGTAGCTTGTAGGTGGGTTGATTTTGCTCTCTTTGTCGCGACAACTGCCAAAACTGCTCTCATAGCCAAGCAAGAGACTGATTCGTGCCCGTCTCTCCCAAGCATCTTTACTCAATG
>Ga0307517_10015405_pt1 | contig 10164 bp, 6 predicted proteins | sample 23_EM_MG_FD_194515 | JGI IMG/M metagenome (GOLD analysis project Ga0307517, IMG submission 194515) | Populus trichocarpa ectomycorrhiza microbial communities from riparian zone in the Pacific Northwest, United States - 23_EM | ecosystem: Host-associated > Plants > Roots > Unclassified | place...
CTGACCAATCCATTGCTCACCGCGCCCAACACGCCATTTTTCGATTTCACGACGGGCTCGACCGTGTCGGTCACCTCGTTGCTCGGCGGCAACCCCAATCTGGCACCGGAGCGCCGGCGCGCCATGTCGCTCGGAGTCGCGCTGCAGCCGATCAAGGACAAGGAGTTCCGGCTCACGCTCGACTATGTCGACACGCTGATCGACAATCAGGCCGGAACGCTGGGCAGCGTCACGCCTGCGTTCCAGGCGGCGTTTCCCGACCTGTTCGCGCGCGACGCGGCGGGGCGCCTGATCAGCGTCGATCTGCGCCCGGTCAATCTCGCTCGCGAGCGCGAACGCAAGCTGCGCGCGACCGTCAGCCTGCAGACCGCCTTGGGCCCCGCGCCCGCCGCGGCGCCGCCACCGGCCAAGGACGCGCCGCCGCCGCGGCCGCCGAAGGAGCGCCCCTCGATCTTCGTGAATTTCACGACCAATTATCGGTTCGACGATCGCCTGACTCTGCGCGACGGATTGCCGTCGCTCGATCTGCTCGATGGCGCGACGATCAACGGCACCGGCGGGCGTCCGCGCTGGGACGTGGATGGCACGATCGCGGGGAGTTATGGGCCGGTCAATCTGGGCGTGTACGGTCGGCTCCAGGGGCCCACCCGGATCAAAAGCGATCTCGCCTCCTCGGACCTCAGGTTTTCGGGGCGAACCTGGCTGGTCCTCTACAGCTTCGTCGATATCGACAAGGTCGCCCATCGGCCCTGGACCAAGCAATTGTCGGTGCAGTTCACCGTGGAGAATCTGCTCAACGATCGCATCGACGTGCGCGACCGCAACGGCGCGACGCCCAATCGTTTTCAGGCGGCCTATCTCGATCCGCTGGGGCGGTCGATCAGGCTGGGCTTTCGCAAGTTGTTTTGACGCCAAAGGCCTGATGGGGTCGGTCGGGGAAGACGCGGCCGGCTGCTCATTTTGGTCGGCGACACGGGACTGTCGCGAAGCTGTAGCGAAAGCGTCACTGGCGCGTGGAATAGGCGCGCTCCTGAAGCATCCGGCGCCGCGGACGTAAGTCCTTGCGGCGCCGTTGCAAAATAGGGGGCGTGAATGTTGCAAAAGTCGGTTTTCGCAGTGACGGCCGCTGCCTGTCTGACCGTCGCCGCCCAGGCCGGGGCGCAGGACCTTCCCCCCACGAAAGCAGCCGACGCGGCCCCCAGAGAGGCGGACGCCAACCCGGCCCCCGATATCGTCGTCATCGGCAGCGGCGAGACCCGCTCGGTCTCGACCCTGCTTCCCGCGAACCTCGACGCGCTGCCGCCGGGCACCAGCGTGCAAAAGGCGCTGAACCTCCTGCCGGGCGTGATGGCGCAGTCGATCGACGCGCTGGGCGTCAACGAACAATCGCTGTCGCTCCAGGTGCGCGGCTTCAGCACCACGCACCTCGGCTACACGCTCGACGGCATGCCGCTCGGCGACGGCGCCTATAACAATTACAACGGCCTCACCATCAGCCGCGCCTTGATCTCCGAGAATCTCGGCCGCGCCGATCTCGCCACCGGCATCGCCGGCCTGGGCATTCCGTCGACCAGCAACCTCGGCGGCGCGGTGACCTATATCAGCAGTGACCCGCACAAGGATCTGGGGTTCGCGATCAGCCAGACCGTCGGTAGCGACGATGGCCTGCGTACCTTCGCGCGCTTCGATACCGGCGAGCATGGCGGCTTCTCCGCCTACCTTTCCGGATCGTACAGCCAGCAGGATCTGTTCGTGAACCAGCCCGCCTGGAACAAGTCGACCGGCAAGCAATTCAACGGCAAGCTCCAGTACGAATTCGACGGCGGCAAGATCGTCGCCTTCGCCGATCTGTCGCGCACCAACCAGGCTGACGATCCCTATCTGTCGAAGGACATGCTCAATCGCCTCGGCTGGGATTGGGGCGGCTATGCGCCTGACTGGAACCGCTATCTCGGTGTCGCCGCCTGCACGGTGACCACGACGCCGATCAAATGCGCCGCGGCACCATCGCCGCAGAAGAATGCCGACGTGACCTTCACCAACGGCCAGATCCTGCGCAACGACAATCTGTTCTATGTGTCGGGCGACTATGCTTTCACCAAGACGCTGAGCGCGCGGCTGCAGGTCTATCACCACACCGACAAGGGCGCCGGCAACAATTGGATCGCGGGCCTGTCCAATCAGGGCACGACGACCACCGCCGACGATCTGCCAGTGCAGATCCGCGACACCCGCTACACCATCAACCGCACCGGCGTGCTCGGCAGCCTGAGCTGGACGGTCGGCTTCAACCGGCTGGAAGCGGGCTTCTGGGTCGAGGACAACAAGAGCAGCGCGGCGCGCTATATCTGGACCAATGTCACCGGCCCGTTCGACCTCGGCCAATATCTTCAGGGTCAGCCCAACCTCGCGCAATGGGTGCAGCAGACCAAATGGAAGACGCGGCAATTCTACGTCCAGGACACGGTGTCGCTGCTCAATGATGCGCTGAGCATCGATTTCGGGTTCAAGAGCACTTATTCGCGCTCGGATGCCCAGGCGCTGCCCGGCATCGCCAAGTCGGCGCCGCCGGCGTCGAGCCAATTCGCCAGCGGATCGCTGACCGCCAAGGACAATTTCCTACCCGAAGTCGGCGTGCGCTGGACGGTCGCCCCGCACCACGAATTGTTCGCCAGCTATTCGGAGAATATGGCGATGTTCCAGGGCGGCTTCAAACTCGGCCCGCAATCGGTGTCGCAGGCGATCTGGGACGTCCAGGGCAAGACGCTCAAGCCCGAGACATCGAAGAGCCTCGAAGGCGGCTATCGCTACGTCAGCGGCCCGCTGCAATTCTCGCTGACCGGCTATCGGGTGAAGTTCGACAACCGCTTGCTGCAATACAATCCCTGTCCGACCAATCAGCAGCAGAATCCGGGCTGTGGCAATTCCTTCCACAATGCCGGTAGCGTGACCAGCAAAGGCGTGGAAGTCGGGCTGCTGTGGAAGCCGGTATCGTGGCTCAGCTGGTACAATTCGGCCTCGTTCAACCAGACCCGCTACGATCAGGACCTCAATTTCTGCACGACGACCTGCATCCTCTACCACACCGCCGGCAAGCAGCAGGTCGATACGCCGAAGCAACTCTATGCCAGCATGCTCACGCTGCGGCGCGCCGGTTTCTCGGCCTCGCTGCAGGGCAAATATACCGGCCGGCGTTACTACACCTACGCCAACGATCAGAGCTTCGCGGGCTACACCACGCTCGACCTCGGCCTGGGGTATGATTTGGGCCCGCTAGGGGTGCTCAAGCACGCGAAGCTGTCGCTCAACGTCACCAATCTGACCGACAAGCGCTATGCGTCGAACTTCGACAATAGCGTGTTCGCGCCGAACGACCCGGCCGGCACGATCCTGGTGCTCCATTCATCGGCGCCGCGGCAGTTCTTCGGGACGATCAGCGCGGCGTTTTGAGGGGCTGACGCTCCTGATCTGGCTTTCCGGCCTGGAGTCGCGCGAGACGAAACTAGACCGGGACCTTTTCGGGCCCCGGCCTAGCCACACCCACCGCAAGAGCACGCTCCTCGGTGAGCCCTCCTTCTGCGCCGATCCGGCCCGCCGGGAAATTCAGGACAACAACAGAGCGGGAATTACCGAGTCCGTTAACTCACTGGATTCGTAATCAAGACCTACGACGAGCGCCCGTCCGGCAAATTCGCGCCGATCGATCACCCCCGGAAAGCCGCCCCACCCGCACCGGCCCGCCAGCCGCGCATCCGCGGTTTTCGGCCAATTATTGACCGTCCGCGCTCAAGAATCGGAAAATAAAAAAACTGCGCCTAGCCGGTCGCTCGAAATATCCGATCCGATCAAAGCATAAATTGAACCCGATCTGGCCCGAATTATCCGATCTAGCATCCTGTCGGCGCTCTTGTAATTTGGTAGAAATTGGGCCATTTTAATTATTCAATCTGGACTCGCGGGAATGATGGTAAAGGCAGGCGCCGCGAATTTCGCGCGCTCCTTTCATTTTTCCGCCAGGCCGACAACGCAATCTCAAGTCAATTGGGACGGCCGCATGCTGCGCACGGCATGACGAGCGCCGGTGCGCGAAGCGAAAGCAGGTGGACAGTGCTTCAATACCGGCCAGCACAGAGCGCGAGCGCGGTCGACCAGGCTTGCGACCCACTCGAGCGCGAACCGAGCGATCGCGGATCGCAGGACCGCGAACGCCAGGCACTCGCGTCGGAGGCCGAACTGCTCGGTCAAACCCTGGCGCGGCAATTCAGGGCCTATGGCGCCGATCTGAAGCGCAGCCTGTTTCAATTGATCACCACCGCGACGCCGTTCATCGCCTTGCTGGTTATCATGGTCGCGACATCGGAGGGCCGCTATTGGCTGACCCTGTTGCTGGCGATCCCGACCGCCGGGCTGCTCGTCCGCCTCTTCATCATCCAGCACGATTGTGGCCACGGCTCGTTCTTCAAATCGCGCATCGCCAATGACGTGCTCGGCCGTGCACTCTGCGTCCTGACCCTCACTCCTTATGGCCATTGGAAACGCGGCCATGCGGCGCACCATGCCTCGACCGGCAATCTCGATCGCCGCGGCCGGGGCGATGTCGCGACGCTGACGGTCGCCGAATATCAAGCGCTGAGCCCGCTCAAAAGGCTTGGTTACCGGCTCTATCGCAATCCCTTCGTCATGGTGTTGCTGGGCGCGCCGATCAACTTCATCGTGCTGCAGCGACTGCCGACTGGCCAGGCTTTTCACGACCCCGACGCGCGCCGCAGCATCCTGTCGCTCAACCTCGCCCTGGTCGTGGTCTTCGGCCTGCCGATGCTGGCGATCGGCATCGTCCCCGTGCTCGCGACCTATCTGCCGGTGATGATCATCGCGGCCTGGATCGGCAACTGGTTGTTCTACGTCCAGCACCAGTTCGAACACGCTTATTGGGAACAGGATCGCGACTGGAATTTCCACGGCGCCGCGCTCAGCGGCAGCTCCTATTTCAAGCTCCCGCTTATCCTGCAATGGTTCAGCGGCAATATCGGTCTGCACCACGTCCATCACTTGTGCAGCCGCGTTCCCAATTATCGGCTCCAGGCCTGCCTCGACACGGCACCCGAATTGCACCGCTTCGCAAAGCGGATCTCGCTGCGCGACAGCCTTGGATGCTGGCGGCTGGCGCTATGGGACGAGCAGCGCCGCCTGTTGGTGCGGTTTCGTGATTTGAAGCCGCAGGGCGCGTAGCCGCCCTGCGCGCGATTCCCGTGCCCGACGAGCGGCGCGAGCATGGCGCCGCGCCTTGCCCAGGATCAACACGATTGGGCGGAACGCCGATAGCGGGTTGCGCGTAGTCGCGCGGCACGAACGGCGGAAGCTGGGTTCCCCTGGCGGGCTCGGCCGATCGATTGCGGGATCGATCGGCATGGCACCGGCAGGATCAGGCGCGGCGCTGTTCGTGTGCCGTATCGCCGTTTCGACAGGGATTGCCATGGACGCCTTTTTCACCCGCATCGCCTCACGATCAGCTTCCATCATGGGCCAGCCGGCCGCCTTCGTGATCTCCACGCTCTTAGTGCTGATCTGGGCGGCGAGTGGCCCGATGCTGCATTATTCGGACACCTGGCAGCTGATCGTGAACACCGCGACGACAGTGCTGACGTTCCTCGCGGTGTTCCTGATCCAGAACAGCCAGAACCGCGACGGCGCGGCGATGCAGGCCAAGCTCGACGAGATCCTGCGCGCGCTCGACAAGGCGCGGGTCGAGTTCGTCGGGATCGAGCATTTGACGGATACGCAAATCGGCGAAATCCGTACCGCGCTCGAAAGGGACATCGAGGACGAGAATGACAAGAACCGCACGACTGGTCGTACGGTGGAGACGTTGCTGGCGCGATATTGATCGGGCACGTCAGGCGCCGCGACGAAGGAGCAAGGGGTGGCGCTGAAACATCGGTTGTTGAGCAAGGCCGCGCGGATCGTGTGGCGGATCACCAGGCCGCGCACGATCGGTGTTCGGGCCATTCTGCTCGATCGCGACGGTCGGATCGCGCTGGTGCGCCACACTTATACGGATCAATGGTATCTGCCCGGCGGCGGGGTGAAGAAGGGCGAAAGCATCGACGCTGCGTTGTTCCGCGAGCTGGCGGAAGAAGTGGGGATCGCCGACCCAAGGATCGAACGTGTCCTGGGGGTTTATCACAGTCGCCGTGAGGGCAAGGACGACCATATCGTCATCTTCGTGGCGCACGCCGCTCCCGACACGAGCAGCACGTTGCGGCGCACCGATCTGGCGGAAATAGAAGAGGCCGGCTGGTTCGCGCCGGACGGCCTGCCTGCGTCATTGTCACCCGCCACCGCGCGTCGGATCGCCGAATATCAGCAAGGCGTCACCGGGTTTGGCGCCTGGTAAGCTAGCGGTCGGTCAGGCGACCTTGCGGTTGCCGCCCTGCTCCAGCAGCATCGCCTTCACCGCCCGGGCATCGATCGGCCGGCTGGGGATCACCCGCGGTGTTTCGCGGCGACGCGAATAGCGACGATACCATGGTTAATATTCGGCAAGGCACCGACATCGCAAACCGCATCTTAACCATCGCCGCCGCATCGTTCCGGCTTGCCGGGGGCGGCGATGGAGATGCGTATGGCTCGCTTGTTGCGCGTGCTGGTGGTGCCGATGGTCTTGCTCGCCGGATGCGCACACCGCGCGGCCACGCCGGTCGCGGTGACGCCGCCGCCTCTTCCCCAGCCTGCCTTGGTCGCGGTGGCGATGCCCATCGGGGCATCCCCCAATATGCCGATCCCGGCGCCGCTCGCCGACGGCAGCTATCCGACGCCGAGCCAGGGGCTGAGCGCGCAAGGCGCGGTGTGGCATTTGCGCGTGGCGCTGAACGTCGCGGCGCTGGCGTGCCGCGGGACAGCGGGAGAGACGATCGCGACGCGGTACAATGCGCTGCTCAACGGCCGGCGCGCGGCCTTTGCCGGGGCGCAGAACGCCGCGTTCAAGGAACTGCGCGCGAGCGGGACGAAAGACGCTCAGGACGCGTGGGACGATGCGATGACGCGGCTCTACAATCATTACGCACTGGCGCCGGCACGCGACGGCTTCTGCGCCGCGGCCGACCGCGTGCTGAACGCACTGCCCGGGGTCACGGCCGACGGCCTGACGGGGTATGCCCCGGCGGGCCTGGCCGAGCTCGACCGGCCGTTCGTCGATTTCTATCGGGCCTACGATGCCTGGCGGTATCAGCGGCAAGCATCGCCGGGAGTCAGCGTCGCGGCGGTGGCGCCGGTGGGGGTTGGCGCGCGGGTAGTGCCGATTTCGACGGCGCCGATGAAGGCGCCGACGCTGACGGTCGATCCGGCGATTTTTCGGTAAATCTCGCCGTTTTCCCATCGTCACCCCGGCCTTGTGCCGGGGTCCACCGTGCCGCAAACGCACCGAGCGCGGGGCTCGCTGCACGGTGGATGCCGGGACGAGCCCGGCATGACGGGACGGGTACCCAGCGGTTACCCCAATTCTTCGAATTTCAGATCATGGCGCCGCCGCCGCCAACCTGCTAGCGCTTCGCCATGCCGCTTACCGCCGCTGCGTCCGCCCGAGAGATACTGGTCCGCCTGCACGATGTGATGGCGGCGCGATCATCCGCGCAGGCGAAGCTCGACGCGGTCGCGCGGATCATCGGCGAGGCGCTGGATAGCGAGGTCTGCTCGATCTATCTGCTGCGCGAAGGGCTGCTCGAACTCTATTCCACGCGCGGGCTCGACCAGGCGGCGGTGCACGTCACCAAGATGGCGCTGGGCGAGGGCCTGGTCGGCACGATCGCGCAGAATGTCGAGACGCTGAACCTCGACGAAGCCGCGTCGCATCCCGACTTCGCCTATCGCCCCGAAACCGGCGAGGACGAATTCCACTCTTTCGCCGGCGTGCCGATCATCCGCCGCGAGCAGGCGGTCGGCGTGCTGGCGGTGCAACACGCCGAACCGCGCAAATATGACGATGTCGAGATCGAGGCGCTGCAGACGGTCGCGATGGTGCTCAGCGAGCTGATCGCCAATGCCGGGCTGATCGACCAGCGCGGCGATGGTGCCCAGCGCCCGCAATCGACCGCGGCGACGCGGCTGGAGGGCCTCAAGCTGGTCGAGGGGATGGCGGTTGGCCACGCCGTCTATCACCAGCCGCGCATCACCATCGAACATACTGTCGCCGAGGACACCGAGGCCGAGCGCCACCGCGTCTATGCCGCGTTCGACAAGATGCGCGAGCAGATCGACCGCATGGCGCAACAGGCCGAATTCGGGGTCGATGGCGAGCATGAAGAGGTGCTCGCGACCTACAAGATGTTCGCCTATGATGAAGGCTGGTCGCGGCGGATCAACGAAGCGATCGATTCCGGGCTGACCGCCGAGGCGGCGATCGAGCGCGTCCAGCAGCGCACGCGGATGCGGATGCGCCAGATCGGCGATCCGTTGCTCCAGGACCGGATGCACGACCTCGAGGATCTGGCCAACCGGCTGCTCCGCATCGTGTCGGGGCAGATGGGGACCGCGGCGCAACTCGGGCTCAGGCAGGACACGATCCTGATCGCGCGCAACCTGGGGCCAGCCGAGTTGCTCGAATACGACCGGCGGCGGCTGAAGGGCGTGGTGCTCGAGGAAGGATCGCTGACCGCGCACGTCACCATCGTCGCGCGGGCGATGGGCGTGCCGGTGCTGGGGCGCGTGCGCAACGTCCGCCAGACGATCGGCGACGGCGATATGCTGTTGCTCGACGTGACCGAGGCGGGATCGGTGCTGGTTCGCCCGTCCCCGGCGATGGAAGAGGCGTTCGACGCCAAATTGCTGATCCGCCAGAAACGCCGCGCGGTATTCGCGGCGCTCAAGTCGGAAGCGCCGATCACGCTCGACGGCGAGCGGATGACGGTGATGGTCAATGCCGGCCTGCGCGACGATGTCGCCGCGCTCGACGTCACCGGGGCCGACGGCATCGGGCTGTTCCGCACCGAATTCCAGTTCCTGGTGTCGGCGACCCTGCCGCGGCGCGAGCGGCAATTGCGGCTGTACAAGGACGTGCTGGAAGCGGCCGGCGACAAGCCGGTGGTGTTCCGCACGGTCGATATCGGCGGCGACAAGGCGCTGCCCTATCTCAACCATCACGACGAGGATGAGGAGAACCCGGCGATGGGCTGGCGCGCGCTCAGGCTCGCGCTCGAACGCGGTGGGTTGATGAAGGCGCAGGCGCGCGCGTTGATCGAGGCGGCCGGGGGCCGGCAGCTCAACGTCATGTTCCCGATGGTCAGCGAAGCCTGGGAGCTGGACGAGGCCAAGGCGCTGTTCGAGGCGCAGCGCGAGTGGCTGGGCAAGCGCGGCAAGCGCCTGCCGAGCGAGATCCGCTATGGCGCGATGCTCGAAGTGCCGGCGCTGGCCGAGCAGCTCGACCTGCTGCTGCCCAATATCCAGTTCCTGTCGGTCGGGACCAACGACCTGACCCAATTCCTGTTCGCCGCCGATCGCGCCAACCCCAAGCTGGCCGAGCGCTACGACTGGCTGTCGCCGTCGATCCTGCGCTTCCTCAAGCGCGTGGTGGCGCCGTGCGACGCGGCGGGCGTGGCGCTGACCGTGTGCGGCGAGATGGGCGGGCGGCCGCTCGAGGCGATGGCATTGCTCGCGCTGGGAATCGACCGGCTATCGATCACCCCGGCGGCGGTCGGACCGATCAAGGCGATGGTCCGCAGCCTCGATCGCGGCAAGGCGATGCGCTTCATGGACGGGCTGCTGGCCAAGCCGCCGCGCGACATTCGCGGCGTGCTGACCGACTGGGCGGCCAAAAACCATGTCGAGCTGGCCTGAGCCGGGGCGAAAACGCGCTAACGAGCCGTTGACAGTCTTACCCGCTTTGGCCGACAGCCGTCACCGGCGGATGGCGATTCAAGGTCGCAACCCCCCTACCCGCCGGAGAGTATAATGGACGAGGACGAAGCGGCGGGCGCACCCGATCAGGCGTCGCTATTCCCCAAGACCGTGGGCGACAAGCTGCGCGAGGCGCGCGAGGGCCTGGGGCTGACCCTGGCCGACATCGCCAACAAGACGCGCGTGCCGATGCGCCACCTGGAAGCGATCGAGAACAACCGGCTCGAAGGGATGGCCTCGCCGGCCTATGCGATCGGCTTCACCAAGACCTATGCG
>Ga0307517_10015406_pt1 | contig 10163 bp, 7 predicted proteins | sample 23_EM_MG_FD_194515 | JGI IMG/M metagenome (GOLD analysis project Ga0307517, IMG submission 194515) | Populus trichocarpa ectomycorrhiza microbial communities from riparian zone in the Pacific Northwest, United States - 23_EM | ecosystem: Host-associated > Plants > Roots > Unclassified | place...
GGCACCCTACTGCTACTCACCGGCTGGCACCCTACTGCTCATCATCGTTGGCTGGCATCCCCTCTGCCCGGTGGCTCCGCTCGCCCACCTGCCTCTCTCCCTCCTGCGATTTACTCTACGGTCGCAATCCTCGCTTAGGTTACGGTTGATCATGGTATTGCACTGCCTCCTTGGTCTCTCCTAAACGCCGACGCGTCGCCACCTTCCGGTCACTCCCGACCGTTGAGCCGCCGCCCCAACCGGATTTCACCGTACGGGTTCTTGGATTTGGCATATTGGCAATAGTAGTTATATCTAGGCGTTTCTTTGATTCTTTTCTTAGTGTTACCTGGGGGCCTGCTGAAGGGTTTGGGTCTCTCTCTTGTACGTTTCTATGAGTTGTTTCCCTACGTGTCTGAGGTGCGAGTCTTAGGTGCTAGGCGTGGGAAGTTTCTTCTATGGTCTCGGGGGGTTTGATTTTTCCTATGACGAGGTGAAGCGGGCGGGAAGACGTTTGCTTATAGGTTTTTTATCTCCAGAGCTAGCGCTGCATGAGTCTTTTGTAACTTTAAACATAATAACGATTTGATTACAAAAAAAAAAAAAAAAAACGAGCAAGAGATAGGACACGAACCATCTCTCCTCCACCTCCGGTGATTGAAATCTCAACACCACGGGAAATCATCCTCACTTTCCCCCACCCAGCTCTCTTCCCCCATCATGGCTACTGCCTAGGAGTTGATGTTAAGCCATCTTCCCTCCTCTCCTGGGGCACGCATGCCTCCCCTCCTTGGGGTTCTTGTTCCTGTTCATCGTTGACACCCGCTCATGAAGTTCGGTTCTCCCCCTTACCCCGCACTTGCTTTGCACCTCGCTTAGCATTTTGCACGGTCGGAAAGCTTCTCGCTTTGTTCACGGTCGGCGATATGGCGTCCGGACTCACGGTCAAAGTAAGGATTCGGTTTGGCTGGGCTTGTACCTCTGATGGGGAAAGCTTCGGTTAGTAACATCACGGTCCTGCTCGGTTTCGCTGTCCCCCCAAAAGCCCTTGCTATGGCCCGTTAGTCGGTTGTGGCTAGCCCACTCGCGATCCTTCCTCTATCCCCCTCCCGGTTCCGTCCGCTAGCACCATACTGCCCCATAAACTGGCACCTTACTGCTAAAAGTCCACCCCCGGCTGGCACCCTACTGCTCATCATCGTTGGCTGGCATCCCCTCTGCCCCGTGGCTCCGCTCGCCCACCTGTCTCTCTCCCTCCTGCAATATACTCTACGGTCGCAATCCTCGCTTAGGTTACGGTTGATCATGGTATTGCACTGCCTCCTTGGTCTCTCCAAAACGCCGATGCGTCGCCACCTTCTAGTCACTCCCGACCGTTGAGCCGCCGCCCCAACCGGATTTCACCGTACGGGTTCTTGGATTTGGCATATTGGCAATAGTAGTTGTATCTAGGCGTTTCTTTGATTCTTTTCTTAGTGTTACCTGGGGGGCTGCTGAAGGGTTTGGGTCTCTCTCCTGTACCTTTCTATGAATTGTTTCCCTACGTGTCTGAGGTTTTGTCTTAGGTGCTAGGCGAGGGGGGCTTTTCCTATTGTTTCGGGGGGTTTGATTTTTCCTATCACGAGGTGAAGCGGGCGGGAAGACGTTTGATTTATAGGTTTTTTTCTCTCCATAGCTAGCGCTGCATGCCGCTGTTTGTACCTTAAAACAAATCACGCATGATTACAAAAAAAAAAAAAAACCGACCAAGAGATAGGATCTTCACGCAACCATCTAAGTACTTTTCTATACTAGAAGATATTGCAATATGATCACGCTTTACTCTCTTTACATAAACACTCCTCCCCTACGAGAGCCTACGCTCTAAGAACCCGGAGACTATTGTGATAGTCTCGACGGGCCGCCCCAACAATAGAACTATTGTCATAGTTCTATCAAGCACGACAATCTACCCATCTTACTATCTGAAGAGATAGTGTCCTTCGACGGGTCACTCATGACAAGCAAGTCAGTCTCGTACTATCTAAAACAATAGTACTCCTATACGCCTTGGTGCAAGAAAACGAGACTCGCATACCAAGAAGACAACTGTCGTTGCCTGTTGCACTACTGCTCAACAATAGGATTGTTACAGTTGGAAACATACTCTCATTCCCATGAAGCTTAAGTCGCACTTGGGACAGAAATGACTTCAGTTCTTTTCTCTCTGCCATGAACCTTTCTGGGTTAGCAATATTTTGCTGTTTAGGTGCTGAGGAGGTAAGGTTGTTCATTGGTAATAGTACTGGGCTTCGTTGCAGTAGGTCAATAGTGGTATTAGAACGCTCTAAGTCAGCACCAAGGTGAACTGCATTTGACTCAAGCCCATGGTTTTCCTGCTGCAGCTCCTCAAATTGTTGTTGTAGAGTGACTATGGTCTCACTGGACCTCTCCTGTTCTGCTTGGAGAGAGATAATAAAATCAGGAATTATGAGGAGAAAACCTACCACCTGGGTTCTAACTTCTTCGCTAACAGTGGCTGGGGGTTGAATATTACCCGAGGTAATACGGAGCTTGGTGATTACTTGCAGAAGGGATGCTGGATGATGACCAGGGGGGGAGGCGACAGACTGGGTCCCAACGCGAGGATCTGTAGACATGGTGATACCGGTTGACTATAGTTGAGTCTGTATATTGTAACCGGGAGGACGGGATCGAGGTGTAGTCAAGGAGTATTGTAGTGGAGAAATGAGGAGGAACTGGGCTAAAACCCAATTGCCGGACGAAGAGGTAATATCTTCTATTGCTAGAATACAAAAGATACAGACTAAGCAAGAAAGAACAAGAAATACAAGAAATACAAGAAAGGAATACTTCGTATACTTTTTAAGGCAAACTCGGATGCTAAGAATACAGGGGTTTGTGTACTTTCATGCTAGCATACTTTTGAGGTCAAGGACCTTTTACATATCCCAAAGACGGAGCTATGTAACAGCTATTTTCTGGCCCAATATGCCTTATATCTAATCTGCCATCCATAGACTGTAACAAGATGCCCACTATTTATACTACTGTTCATGCTACTTCAACATCTTTAGTTAAGAAGTATCATCTGAAGAATTCAGTTCGTCAGAACAAAGTGCGAACACTGGTTGACCCTAAAAACTTGCCCAGGCCAACTCAGAGCATCTCCTGAACTGCTATTTCACCTGAGGGCGTCCCCACTCCACCTGTAGACAATCTTCGATCTCGTTGTCATAATAGAGTATATATCAATATGCGGTCCAAATGCCTACATACCAATTGTAATATGAAATTTAGAGTGATCAGTTCCGATATTCGGCTATCAAAGCACTATGTAGCAATATGCATATACAACTAGACAATAAGAGGAGTAATGCTTTCTGAACATCGCTCCAATCAGCCTAACATATGTTCAAACGTGCTCTCATCTAGTGGTCTGTGTTGTCTTCCTGATGCCTCTAGGCAGCTCATAACTTCGGGAGCTTAGGTTCAGATATATGGTCATTGTATGAAGCTATATACCTCACTCTTAAATATTAGGTAAACTATTCCCGCTAGGGTATTATTAGCTCCCTCCTTATATGTGTTTGTCCTCAAATCTCTTATTTAATAATACATGCGAAGTGATACATAATAAACATTAATTCCATTTAGTACTCCACAAGGTTGGATGAAAAACCTTCTGCCTTTGCTTGACACGGCAGGAAAACCTTTTCGAGTAATACTACTTAGCCTAACCTTGGCATTTCCAGATTTTCTCTATTAAAATCTTCTACCAATTCCTTCTGCGTGTTCTAGGTGCTCAGGCGGTTCCCAGGTGTTCGTATCTTCTGAATACTCTCTCCACTTCACAAAGTAGGGAAGTTCTTCGAAGCTCTTGGTCCTGCCACGGATTCTTTGATCATAAGAGATTATTTGACTCTTAATGATTTTTTCCACCTCCCATTCAAGATAACCTATCACACGGGAAACCGCCCATGACCGGGAAACCACTCACATGTGGCAACCATAGAAAACCAAATTTACCTTGGATTAACTCTGTTAATAATTGAGATACAACCTTGAAAATTAATCAGGAAGTACTTTCAGGTATGGAGAGTTTGAATATGTAATTATTATTTAATAATCCAAAATTGGCTGTCTTGTATAATTATTTTAAGACTAATTATCTAAAATAAATCACTAATTGCTCTAAGTAGTATAAAAGTGAAAACTTTACAAAAACAATTCTTTTTGATAAATAGAGGGATTGTATAAGTCTTACTTGATCTAAGTTATAAATTTTTTACATTAATTTATAGCTAGTCTTCATACTTATAATAACTAATAGCAAGTAGAAAACAGTACACAAATTCAATCAACTTGATACTATGATTTCTGCTTATTGAATTGACTGATTAATCCAATTCCTTACGAGTTGCTTTGCACTTATTATTCAAACATAGTCACCTGGTTTTAGGTTAAATAGAGGGAATCTCTATTTTCTGTACCTTAATTTTTATAAGGAGTAAATAGTTTTATAATAAGAGTTAAAGTATGTAAGAACTTAGGAAGCAAGTACCTAATAGGTGTAAAATAGATTCTATTAGCTTGCTAGTATTAGGTAAGCATAAGATTTTATGTGCTAGTCTCGCAGATTTGAGTAACTTCATGTAATTTTCGTATATTCTGCTAATGTTCAAAACTCAGTTAGAATATTTAACAAAATTTCCAAAATTTGTTCGAAATAATCTGATATTTTCAAATTATGTAGTCTATAGATTTCTAATCTTGATTATAATGCTTGATTTATTAAATGTAATTTATATATATATGTATGCATATTTACTATAAAGATGATTCATTACTAGTAGATGTACAATAATTTGTTTATAATATATTGAACAACTAAATAACAGCTTAAATATAAGTTTTAAGCTATATTGTATAGTTTCCACAATGACTACTAAGATTTGAGTAGTAATTCAAGAATATCGAAACCTTAAACCCTATAATCTCTGATACACTGAGTAGTATTGATAAATAAGAGATATTAGTTTTAAATATGTAGTAGATCAAGTAAATAGCTCTAATAATATCTTACAAATGTTATATTATATTTTACTAGATCTATGAATACTATAAAAATACATTTTAGGCTGTTTGGCAGTTTTATTTGCAAACATTGCTCACAGTTTAGGTACTAAGATGCAAATCTCTATCTTGGATAAACACTAAGGCATTAAATGTTAAAAACATCTATGTTTAGCCTTAAACTTTATGTAGAAACTAAAATAATGATAATAAAGTATATTACAATAAAATGGAGTTATTGGTTTATTTAATAACAAGATATCTTACTGTGAAGAGCCTTGAACTTGTTTAAAGCTTTCAGCAGCTTATTAGTTACTGTAACACTGAAAGATAGTCATGAATTTGATTAAAACAACATGTGACTCAAAACCTAATAGCCTTATGCAATCTTTCCATAGGGTTACCGAAATACACTTTGTAGCTGTTTTAATATTATCCTCCTTAGAGTATTGAGTGGTTTGTTATGTGTAATTGTTCTTTAAATGATTTTTCTAGGAGCCCTGTTTCTTATTGTCAAATATTAATTACATATTTAAATTCTCCATACTCAAAAGTACTTGGTGATAAATTTTCAAGGTTGTTTCTCAAGTATTAACAGAGTTAATCAAAGGGAAACTTGGTTTTCCATGGTTGTCACATGTGGGCGGTTTCCCGGACGTGGGCAGTTACCCGGTGCGATATGTTAACCATCCATCTCTTCTGGTGCCACAGGTGGTTGTTCTCGCACTGGTCGAACAGATATTCGATAAGGCTCGAGTAGCGATACATGAAATACTGGGTGGATTTTCCAATGTTCCAATAATTTGAGTTTGAATGTAAGTTCTCCATATTGATCCAGGATCTTGGAGGGGCCAGATATCCTAGGCGCAAATTTCTTGGATAGGCGTTTAGGGCAGATATTGTTGGCATTTAGCATAACCATATCGCCTATTTTGAACTCAGGTTATTGCGTAGCCTTCCAATCTTAATAGGGTCGCATGATTTCCCTAGTTCTTGGCAGAGATTGGCTCCCTTGCTGATGTATCATCTGCATCCACTAAGTGTAAAGGTTTGCTCCTGGATTTTGCGCTTCACGTTCCGTCAGCAATTCAGTTTGAGGATGATCTCGGCAGTTGGCGAAGAAAGGTGTCATGTTGTATGCGTTGGTTAATCAGTTGTTATAAGCGAACTCAGCTAAGGGTAGGAGATAGTACCAGTCGCCCTGATCGTAGTTGACAAATATACAGATGTAGCCTTCCAGCACTTGGTTAACTCGTTCCATTTGTCCCTCAATCTGAGGATGGTACGCTGTCGACATTTTTCATTTGATGCCAGGTTTTTTGCACAATAATTCCCAGAATTCCCCGGCGAACTTCGCATCCATATCTGAGATGATTTCCGAAGGTAACCCATGAAGTTTCCATAGTTCCTTAAGGAAAGCCTCTGCCACGTCCTTTGCCATCGCTTGTGCTTCAAATCTGATAGAGTAGGGCATTTTGGTGAAAAGATTTATAACAACCATGATCGGGGTATATCCTGCTGATTTCGGTATCTCCGTGATGAAGTCTACGGAGTTTGCGGCCCGCGCAGCCTAGGGTACTTGTAGTGGATTAAGCAATCCAAAGTGTCTGTGTCGGTGGGCTTTCGCCTGATGACAGGTGGTGCAGGAACGAAAATAATCATTTACCCAGTAGGTTAATCATTTCCAGTAGAAATCCTGTGTGATGCTGTCACAGGTTTTCTCTTCCCAGCAGTGACCTGCTACTTGGGAGTCATGACATCCCTTGGCGATAGGTGTTTGCAGGTCCTCATTGACAGGGATAAAAAGGCAATCTTTGTAGTAGAGAACGCTATAGGATTTCGACTATTGCTTAGGCAATTCCTTTCTTTTTGACTTTATGGATTGCAATTCTTCCTTTCGCTGCATCCAACCTAAATCTACCTCTTCCAACTCGCAAACTTTAGCTAAAAAGTCAGTTTCAAATCCTTTGAGATTTGCTTTGGCAATAATGGTATTCGATAATAACACTTGTCCATTGTGTAGGATGGGGTGTTGGTTAATATCGGAGGAATCGTGGAACTGGTAGTGGCTGTTTGCTTGAAGGAAGCATATTGTTGGTTGAGTTTCTTTCAACTCCAACCCTGTTCCTAGGCTACCAAAACTCTTTCTGGCTCTCTCTGTCTCCAACAGTCCATCCATTTCCATCCACCCCTACTCATAAATGCTTTGCACCATCAACAAGGCTATGCGTTCTCCCAGCTTAATCTCGTAATACATCTTCCAATGATTAACTAGTAGGACATTGACTTCACCTTGGTATTCTGCATCGATAACTCCAGCATTTACCGTAATATCTTTAGTTGTCAACCTACTCCTTGTTACTATGCCAGTCTAGGCTCCTGCTGGTACTGCAATTTCGAAGTTGATTTTAACTAGCGCTAGGTTGTTGGCAGAGAAAAGTATGTCTTTGATACTGTAGAGGTCGTGTCATGCTACAAGCTTTGACCCTTTTGTCAGGATTGAAGCTTTCTCATCGAGACTCTGAAGCTGAATACTCATTACGTTTTCCATATGAGACAATTCATGTTGGAGCTTTTTGGAATCTATTCCCCATACAATGGCGATTTGGAATTTTCCAAGTATTGAGGTTTCAAAATTTGTTGTTTGTGATGCATAGCACCCTCTTCGAGGCGGTTGTCCACTCGCCTGCTTAAAGTGTCGGGCTTGCCTCCCTTGATGCCTTGTTTGTAGATGATATTGAAACTCACAACACACAGTTCCTATGCCCACCGAATCTAGTGTTCGTTACGGGGCGGGGCGGGGCGGGTTTTCACTCGCCAGGCCCCGCCCTTACACGGGGCCGGGGGGGGTATTTCTACGGTAATCCCCGCCCCGCCCCCGCCCTGGGCCCAGCCGCACTCATTCCCTGCACGGGGCCCCGTTTGTTACCACCCATTTTTAGCGGGGACCCGTCCGGGGTATGGGTGGGGCGGGGGCCTGAGCCGCGAGAGGGGCAGGGAATGCCGAAAAAGACACCCCGCCCCAGGCCGTTGAGCGGGGCAGGGCGGGCAAAAGGGCTACGGGCCAGCGTTTTCCGGGGCCCCGTCTGCCCCGTAACGAACTCTAACCGAATCTGGCTAGGAGTCCAGGCCTTTGTTATAAGGAAATATTGTTCGTTCTGATGATCGGTATTGACAGTTATTGGTTTCTCAGTTCCTTCGAAGTAATGTTTCCATTCCATGAAGGCAACAAGAGTGGCCAATAATTCTTTATCATGAATGTTGTAGTTGTGCTCAGCTGGGGTAAGTGTTCGACAATGGAAGGCAACAGGATGAAGTCTTTTTCCATGAAGCTGCAACCAGATGCATCCTAGTGCGTAGTCACTGGCATCTGTTCCACAACAGTGTCATGTTGTGGGTAGAAATGACATAGGATTGGTGCTGATATGAAGTGGCATTTGAGGTTATCCTTCTTGTTCTTTGCCCCAAAAGAATTTCTTGGAGTCTCCTTTCAGCAGATTCGTGATCAGGACACAAAATAGCTGCAAGATTTCTGATCAACCTTCGGTAAAAGTTGGCGAACCCAATAAAAATAGGGACATCCTTAACCGATACTGGAGCTTTCCAAGCTTGACAGATTCTAACTTCTTCTCTTTCATGGTCATCACATCTCTTGCCACAACCAATCCCAAAAGGTCCATCATTTTAACATGAAACACGCTTTTCTCCCTGGAGATGGCCATTCGGTAGTCACAAAGCCTTTGTAAAACCTTTCGAATGAGTATAATCTGTTCCTCAACCGTCTTGGAGTAGATAAGAATATCGTCAATGGATACCACAAGTCCTTGGTCAAGAAATTCGGGAAGGATCTGGTTCATCATTGTTTGAACGGTAGTTGGTCCATTAACCAGACCAAAAGGAATAACTCAGTGTTGATAATGCCGGTAAAGTGTTCGAAAAGCTGTTTTCCATTCATTCCCTTTACAAATTCTTATCAGATACAAACAGTCTTTCAGGTCTAACATCTTAAAGATATGGGTATCACGGACTTGATCTCTCAATTCGGTCATCAAGGGTATTGGATATTTGTTGTGAATCATAAGTTTGTTGTGTCCAGGATAGTTGAAGCCAAGTCTTAGGCGATCATGAGGTTTCGCAACGAAAAGGATGGGTGCGCATGGTGGTGATTTGCGCGGGGAAATCTTTCCTTATTGGAGCATATCATCGAGGTATTTGCATAGCGTCCCAAGTTGCTTTTGCGATAAGTGGTATATTGAACCCCATGGCAGCTAGGTATCTTGTTTGAGGCCGATCGCAGGCTCAAAAGTAGGGCACGAAGCTAATTTCTCTGCTGTAGAGGGACGGAATATGTCAAGGTACTCGTGGCACCTGTCGGTAAGTCGGTTAATAATTGTAATCTTTTCGTCATCAAAGGTTTCTATTCTACTAATAACCACAGCATTTGGGTCATTTAGCACATGTTCATCCCATTCTACCCAAATCCTTTTTTCTTTGCGAAGTAGATGTGGTCGGCATTTGTCATGGTCAAAGGACTAGTTTTATGGGTTTGCGATATCTGTGATAGGGTGTTCCTGATGCCACTATCCAAATGGTATTATCATACTATATTTTCCTGCTGGAGCTATTTGGCAGGAAACAACAGCAAGCTGTTGATTGTGTCCTATTTCAAGGAAAAGCGGTTTCCCGAAATTGGTTGAGCAAGACGAAATAGTTTCCCCAGTGCAGCCATGAATTTGGACTACCTCAGTACTCGAGTGGTACGGGATGTGTAGGTTATTAACCAGTTGCTTGTTGATGAGAAAAATAGTTGATCTAGAGTCTAACAAAGCTGGAATTCGATAGCGTTTGCCGAGGATATAAATATGCGCATGTCCTGCTGGACAGTTATATCATTCGGGTTCTCGTATATGAGGATTTGCCTGTCGATGCATTCGCTTACGGTGTAATTGTTGCTTGCCTCGTTTAGACATGCTAGGTATAGTGTAACATGTGTACATGTTCCGGTAACGGTACACAGGAGCGGGCAGTGCAGGATCTCCTATGTTTAGGTGACTTATATTTGGTTTATTTGATTTGATTTCAGCTCCGCCACTGTCTCTGAGTCAGAT
>Ga0307517_10015407_pt1 | contig 10163 bp, 5 predicted proteins | sample 23_EM_MG_FD_194515 | JGI IMG/M metagenome (GOLD analysis project Ga0307517, IMG submission 194515) | Populus trichocarpa ectomycorrhiza microbial communities from riparian zone in the Pacific Northwest, United States - 23_EM | ecosystem: Host-associated > Plants > Roots > Unclassified | place...
ACTCCTAACGCTAACCTCTAACGCTAACCTGCATCCTAACCTAATGCTATAGCCCAACCCAAACCCTAACGGCACCTATTCGGCAGATACTTCGGAGTGTCAAAAATAGCCCAATGGCAACCTCCAGCATGCAATTTGATGGGAGATCAGCGACACATCGTCATGTGCCTGAGTGTGTTGGGTGTCGTTGTTGGTATACCCTGGTATAGTAGTAGTTCTCTGTAAAATAATCTGTTTAGAATTATATAAACCTTACTGTCCAGCACCCCCTAGTCAATTTTGTTGATTTTCTGCCAATGTACGTTCACAATGGAATTTGAACAGGTATCTCGTTGGTATCTCGCCTTGCGAAAACGTTTATCTTCCAAATAAATATCAGTAAGTATTTTTCTCTCCGGAGTCTGCCTGCTTCAACCCTTGGTAATTTTCTTTTGGTCTGGTGAGTAATAATCAATACTTATTGAACATTTATCATAACTTAGCCGTGCACTTTGGCAGCCGGTGCCAGCCACGGCGATTTCACGGTCATAAGATATATATTATTTACAATTTAATTTTAATTTAGTCAACCCACCAGAATAGCCATAAGGCATGGCGGCGTGGCCTATGTCCGCAGCAGGTTGTGGATTCAACGTGATGCCACTGTCCGGAGGGGCGGAGGGGCGGACTGTGTGGAGGGGCGGACTTTCGAAAACCGGAACGTCCTCGGGATGAGAAAGGACGGAGAGGAATCAGGATCAGAAGGAGTGGATCTGGTGGGGATGAACATACATACCTTGTCGGTGCTTTCCCCTCTCCCAGTAGTCGATCCTCACGCTTCCAACAGCGGCGATGTGTTTACCGCGGAATGACCGCTAAACTCGGAAGGAAAATTGGGCACTAAAATGGACGAAGAACCCGCCACCCGCAGTTTCTCCCTCGTCTCCCCCGCCATTCCTCAATTGACGATGTGTGCCGCGATCCTCGTGCGCTTACTAGAGTCGCGGAAATGCTAATTTTGTCAGTGTGTTGGACAAAACCGTGAACCCTGAATTGGGAGTAGCAGATAGGTGGGGAAGGGTTTTACCAACTTCGTTTGCGACATTTTAGTAGAACGGATTCTGGTTCAGTATCATTCTCAGAGAAATTTTTAATCTTTGGATTCTCCTCGCAAAGGAAAGTGATAAGTTGAACAATTATAAGAAGACCCGTACTCCGAAAGGCCCTAGAGAATATGGATCAACAAAGCCTCGCTAACTGGAATCCGTTTCAATCTCTCTGAAGCAGCTGAGATGAACACATACCCTGTTCCAACTTGACCAATTCCTCCAAGTATCGACGCGGCAGTTTGCTCCACTGCTGGTAAGTCGTGCCATTTCCTGACCGACTACTACTAGTATCGGCTATTACAACGCGAAAAGGGATGAGGAATACCATAAGTAGGGCAGATTCTTGTTGACGCGGACGAAAGAAGAGGTGTGATACCGGCCCTGTAGATGATTACAATGATTAATGAGCGAGGACGAGAAAGGAAGAAGTCACCTGTATAGAACTGCATTTGAGCTCCGTTAGGCTTGATGCTTGCCAATGCATGATGGTATGATGACGGAAAAAACCGCATCAGCCTCCGAAACGTCAGAATCACTCCAGCACACATTTTCTGCTCCAGTCCCCTTTTCTATCCTTGCTCATTCCGTCACGGTGGAAATATCAATCCCTCATCCTTAATTTCCCAAGTTCACATCACACTACCTAAATGGGTAATATGTGGCCGGTGTCTCTTTGCGTTCACTTCGTTTCAATTGCACGCTGATATAAATTTCTGTACGATCGGCCATGGAGGGTTGGTGGTTCCCTCCCTTCTAATCTTCTGAACTTTTACCTCCATTATATCTGAATACACCGCGTTTGTAATAGGATGTACCGGGCGGCCCTTTGTGTTCCCTCTTACCTTAGATAGTTCATTCAATTCAATAACTTGCAATGAAATTTATTCAAGTATTAGACTACAAAGAAAAAAGGGGAAGTTATAAAGAAAAAAGAAACTATTAAGTCGTAATTGGGGCCCATTGGGCTGAGGCTGCACGTTTAATTTGCCGCATTTGCCGTTGGATTTCCCTCGCCGTCGCTGGATTTGATTTGCCGCGGATTCGCTACCGTTTCGTTGATGGGTGGTACGCGTAATCGATTACGCGTACCATCTAATCAATGACGCGAGTGGTACGCGTTATCGATTATGAGTACCAATAAATCGATAACGAGAGTGGTACTTGTTATCGATGTGCGGTCTGGCGTTGACGGGCGGTAATTCGATTTCGTGGGTTTCGAATTGCCTTCCTTGTTTTCAATTCGCCGTTGTTGGCTGTCGTTGGCTCCCGTTCGTCGTTGTTGACTCCCATTCACCGTTGTTGACTCCCGTTCGCCGTTGTTGACTCCCGTTCGCCGTTGTTGACTCCCGTTCGCCGTTGTTGACTCCTGTTCACTGTCGTTAACTCCCGTTCACTATCGTTGGATCCCTTCCGCGATCGTTGGATTCAGTTCGCTATCATTGGTTCCTGTTCGCTGTTGTTGGCTCCCGTTCGCCGTCATTGGCTCGCTTTCTTTGTGCGTTGGCCCCTCGTGCCGTTTCTTCCCTCTTGCCTTTGTTGGGTTAGAGTTTCTGTCTTTGGGAAGACTCGTTGTCGTCGTCGTCGGGCCGTATTGTCGTCATTAGGCACGCGTCGTTGGGATTAGGTTCGTTGGGATTAGGTGGGCTGTGGTTTGGGGTTTTCGTCTGGGTGAGGTTCGTTACGTCGATGTCAGGTGAAAGGAGTTATGACGCACCATGTATGTACCCCATGTTCCTCCTCCCGCATCCCCTGATCCTTCTGAACACGAACGAAGCCTGTCTACATCCCTCAAAAGAGGGGAGGGCCTGGGCAGGGGTACGCAATTGACGCCATGGCCCACATCCCTCAGAAGAGGGGAGGGGCAGACAAGCGGGATGTTCTGTACCAACCCACATCCCTCAGGAGAGGGGCAGGAAACGGGCGGCGTTGGTGTCTTGAGGTGGTGATTGATGAACACAAGATCAACCGTGATCGGGGTTGATCTTGAATCCAAACTCCGATACCCCCTTAAAGATTATGTTCGATGTATACATCGGTTGGCACGATAATAAAATAAAAAGTTTTATAGTCTTAATAAAGTCCTAAGGATACCAGATACAAAATTTACAGGTAAGTTATTCAAGTTTGAACGTGATATTTGAGAAACATACTGAAACAGCTATCAAAACGTGTTTCGCTGCATGCCTCTCATCAGTTACATATTATAACCTCTGTATTAAGTAGCAATACTCGAATATCATCCGAATTGACTAAAAGATGAAAATTAAATAGTTTGGCCAGGTACCAACCGATTGTGGAACATGGTATGGTCAACATTAGGCGTATTATCATCAGCACAGCCTTGAAATCCCACGCCGGCGAAAAATTAACGCTTGGCGGATTCCATTACCTTGGTCCTCCCACTTCTTCATTGACACTACCATGTTGTCGGAGTCAGCCAACGCAACCATTACTGGAGGGACATTCAATGACTATAGCTCTCATGTGTATGGGGCTACAATTGGTACGAGTAGCATCCAGAAGAAGCCATTTAACGCTATTTAATTATGCACCTAGGAGGTTTTGAACGTCTCCAGCAAGCAACCGCGCCCAGTGCATTTCACGACGCCGGAGACACAGTTGACCCACCGAAATGCCATCCCCACACCCGAACTGCCATTATCAACAAAATCATGGACTGGATTCTTGGGCTCGGAGTGGATGATCAGAAGTCAGTTATTCTATGGTTATACGGGCCTGCCGGAGCTGGAAAGTCTGCCATCGCGCATGACATCGCTCAGCGTTGCGATTTAGAGAAGCTCCTGCTCGCCAGCTTCTTCTTCTCTCGTTCCGATCCCGCACGCAGTAACGCCAAACCCCTCATCGCTACAATTTCCTACCAGATCGCGATTAACATACCCGGGACGCGAGAGAAGATCGCCTCCACCATTGAGCACGACCCTCTTATCCTCACTCGATCCCTTGAAGCCCAAATCACTGCCCTTATTGTCGAGCCTCTTCGTGAACCGCTTGAGGCAGGATATTTCAATGCACCGACCTCGCGACGTCTGATTATCATTGATGGTCTTGATGAGTGCGACACTCCTGCCGTGCAATGCAGCATCCTCCAAACTATCTCGCTCCTCTTTCACAATTACCACCTTCCCCTCCTCATCCTTGTCGCCAGCCGACCAGAGAGGCATCTCACCCATTCTTTCCATACTGAATCTAACCCCGAATTTCATACCACGCTAGCTTTGGACGACACCTATAAACCTGACGATGATATACGGCTCTTTCTGACTGATAATTTTAAGCAGGTTAAAGCGACTCACCCCATGAGACGCTACTTGGATTATTCGTGGCCTTCCGTTGACGTACTCGAAGGACTTGTGAAAAAGTCCTCTGGACAATTCATATACGCATCGACCGTGGTGAAATACGTCTCGTCAATTCGCCACCAACCTGCAGACCGCCTGAATGTCGTACTCGGAATCCGGACCCCCCGTCATGTTCGTGAGATGCCTTTCGGCGAACTCGATGCATTATACACACATATTTTCACCTCCATTGAGGACAGGGAGACAGTACTCCTTATTCTTGGGTTTTCTCTGCTCCAAGGGTTAAGACCTTGGTTTACTATATACCCCTCCCAGTCAATGGACATAGGAGATGTCGAACAATTTTTTCTTCTGAGCAGAGGCGATATCGAAATGTTATTTGGAGACCTTAGCTCACTCGTTGTCATTTCCAATGCCAAACCATATATCCATCTTCTACATGCCTCCCTCGGAGATTTCCTTCTTGATCCAGCTCGGTCAAAAGAATTTTATATTGATCTTCCAAATGTTCACACTACTTGTATGCACCTTTGCTTCCGACATAACAAACAATGTGCGTTACCATATTTTCCTTCAAAAGAAGTTGTTGTATACCCACGTTTAATAGACTCAATCTCCAAGGATCATGGTGGTCACACCATGTACGCTGCCTACAACCTAATATGGCACTGCGAAAATACCCCACCATCCGCATCTTTGCAACTCCGGGAAGAAATAATGAATTTTTCCCTTCATCGCCCTGATTCTTGCTTCGCAAACACTATGCCGGGGATGAGTCTATTTTACTTCATTCCGCAATTTCTGAAATTTATCAAGACCCTGGTATGTCCTACATTTTTTGCTTGCTTGATCTGGCATATTGAACACATGGAACAGCCCTTTGATGGTATTGATGGAGCTTACAATCAAAAGCTTGGAGAAGTTCTCAATTTCTTCACATCTAAGCTCCCGCTATATTTCTCAAGCTCTCGATTAACCTTGCTCCTTACATTATTAGATATCCCACCTCACTGTTTGGATCCATATCCCAGCTTTTGGGCAGAGATTGTTCCCCTGCCTTCAAGGCTTAAAGCGATGGATGATGATGCCCATTGTCTCCACAGCTTGTTGTCCTCTTCTAAATTTTCAGGAGAAGACTTGGTCTGGAACATCTTTCGAGATTTCCTTGAGTCGGCCCATCCACTGGCGTTCGACAGAAAAAGACATGCTGCCGCTGCTTCAGCCTGCCTGCAAATCATTTTCACATATGATCAAATGCCGCTCTCCCAACGCACTCTGAGGGTAGATCGTTCCCGACGACATCGTGCAGATCTCAAACCAAAAAAATTGTGGCATCGAAGTGTTAGACACTGGGATCTCAGGACTTATCTTTCCAGTCGGAAACCTCACAAAATTCCTCAAGCTTTCTTGGAGTTTCAACAAAGGATACAATATCAGCACCTTCGCTCAGGACACCTTAAATTCCTTCTGAAAAAATCTGCATACTCCAACAGTCTTCTCAACTTCGTTCGTCGTAGGGTGTTCAGGTTCAGATATCTACAACGAAACCATCCAACATATATGAAAAAGGTCATTTTCGCTCTCGCAAAATACATTCACCGAGTCACAGGGGAAACGGCCGAAGTCAGGGCTTGCCAGTCAATTTGGGGTCGTCAAAGGTGGTTTACTGTATATTAAGTGTATGCTTCCAATCATTCTAACTCCACCTGATCTAACCATGCATCGTGCTTGTTTTCTTCAGTCGTAGTTTCCGACATCATTATTTAAATTCACCGAACTCTCGAGGGGGTTCGCTGTGAATTTGAAATGACGAGGAGACAGATAATGAAGTGAGGACAATGGAAATGGAACACGGAACGGGAAGGTCCCAAGGTGGCATCGTCATCACACCCGGATTATTTGGATCTGCGGGTTTCCGGATTTGTTTGAGGGTATTGGTTGACCGAAAAGATGTTATATTTCCTTCTCCGATGCCGCCACACATCTTAAACACTGGTGCCGTTTTCAGGGTAAGTTAATAGAACAGGTCTCTAACCTCAAATCAATGTAATAGAAGCGTAAGCAGGATATACAGGATAGCGAAAGGAAGACGAAAGAGAAGTCATCTCGTCTCTTCATCTACCTGTCGCCTTCCTCATCCTCCCTTCTTCGTTCTGTTCATTCAGCTCGTTGTGTGACAGGTTCGATCTGAGTACGATGTAGGTAGTTGGTGCTCGTCATCCGTGCATCATACAAACCACCACTTTACATCGTATACCCTATTCTGAAAGGTCAGTACATGCATTGTTCGAGATGATCAATATACGTAACCACCGATATCATGAAATGAAGTCCCATCTCGTTTCGACTTCGAGTCGTCGATGCTGCGTTACGCATCTTTCCACCACAGCTATCCATCCCGGATTTACACTATTGGATACGTGTGAGGATAGAGTAGCAACGATGGAACTAACACTGACCAAGTACGCACCGCCATTCTCCATCATAACCCATTCCTCTGCATCCACCCCCCTCATTCATGCCCAGGCCTCAGGGCCATCGTCCACTATCATCGAGATCGATGAGGTTCACGGCATCGCGTATCCATCGTTCCAGTGGGTATCCAATCGTTGTGGGAAATGTGGGTTAAGCCCCATGGAGCATAGAAATCGCCACCTGGACACAACTAGCAGGGTGGATACCGCTGCCCAGTGGCAGTCCTGTTGTCGTATAGAAGGGATGGGGTAGGCCGGTCTTGTTCCTCTAATTCTGTCTTTGTTTGGGATATGGGGGAGTAGTCGGTGAGGAGATTGGGGAATTTAACGAGGGAAGCCCGGTGAATATGTAAGCAAAATTTCCATTAGTTGTTTGCAAATAGAGCGGGTTCACTATTAGAATTAGAGTGCTCCCTGCTCGTCACGGTCCGCTCCCCAACTTGGCGTTCCTGGGTCAACTTCAGCACGGCGGCGGAAGCGAAGCAATGGGGTCGGGAGAAAGGGACTTTAGTAAACCGAATGACGAGCTCCTTTTGCTGATGAAGTCTCTCTGTCTGGGATCCAGGGGATACGCGTCGTCACTATTGGAGGTGTGAGGATCGATTATGGCGACGAGAAGAAAGACTGACCAGGTAGATACCCCTTCGCCATGGGAGCTTGTTTTGTTGAATCATCCCTCTTGCCATGGCCCAGCTCTTCTCCTAATGGTTCCTCTGCACAGTGCAAGGATGGCGGTGGAAAATAACAGGCCTCTTCGTTATCATGTATACAAATAGAGGAGAGGTAATGGGCATGTAAAATTCGATGGTGATAGCAGGGAGTGAAACACGAGTCAACGAGATAGAAGAGCCACCGTGGAGGCAATGATCGTAAGCTTGTAGCGCCTGTCATCGACACGCGCCGCTAAATCAAGTGGGACCAAAAAGCTGTGACCACCAGTGCGAATTCTGATGCGGCCCACTAGTACTGCACGACAAGGGACAACAGAGGCCCGCCCTGTAGGGAATCGAAACCATGAGTGACAACGAGATGCCAGAGAAAGGATGGAAGGCCCGGTGCTGGAGAGAAAAAGGTGAGAGGCTGCATGCATCAGCCTCTGAACCAAGCACACGAGCTGACATCAGAATTCCGTGTCGTTAACGTCTCCCCCACCTCCATTGTTCTAATCCCTCTTTTCTTCCTGGATTAGCACCACAATTCGCCAAACAAGGAACCGCCCGTTTTCCCCTGGTCGACAACATCCAATATATAATTCACAACTTGAAAGTAACCCTTCCCATCCCGTTGACAAAAATGTTTCCGTTGAACTCGAAGATGGTCGCGTGAACCGGCCAGCAGTTGAAAACGACACACATATTTGATATTTGAGTAACCTGGGAATTAGGAAACCCGGCGAGGAGTTCGTCGTGCGTTCGTTTCATATTTCCTCTTTTCCCCAACCTTCAAAGTCCTCTTTATATGGAATAAATTATTTTCTCCTGAGCCCCGCTTAGTATACTAAGAATCCTGCATTAATCTCACTCAAATCAATCCCCAACATTTGCGAGGATCAGACGTTTGAGAGTGTCAAGCCGTACCCACGAGTCGCCAAATCGTCGGGTGTGGTGTACGAAAAGTTGGTGACAAAACAAATCGCTGCTGATCCTCGTAGTTAGATGTATTCTGATATGTCATCCTTCCAGTACACGGTGCGGGCAAATATGTATTCGTTAAGGAGGAGTAGGACCACCGTACCCTTCTACATGACGACAGCAGCGTCATTGAGTGTGCAAGTAGTACACCTGGATAGTGGTGTTGATTCCCGACGGAGCAACAACACTGCTACTACGGACAGAAATCCAAGTCAAATCATTGAGAAGACAACCATTCCCCTCCTAGATTCTCTGTGGATAAAGACGAAATGACAAGATAATCACCAGATCGAGCTCAAGTTGGTAATTTACGAATTTGCCACTTTCCTTATAAGGCAATTCTATTTAAAGATTTTCTCTCTCCAATTGTTTTCACCCCCACAATAGATTTTGCACCAGTTTTGCCAACGGCAAAATAGTCGGCTGCCAGGAGTGTAATGAGATTTAATGAGACAGATAATCAAGAGATGTAGGAAAAATCACTTGACTCTGATTGACCTCCAGAGAGTTGTCTCAATTGAGCTTGCTGCATTGCTTCACAGAGTATGATTCAGAATCATGTCATCTCAAATATTAGCCTATGGCCCAGTTGACAACCCCATGCATGGAAGTTAAATGGTCCACGCTGTTCCATCGACATACACGAAATCAGCCCAATACCTGACATCATGGTGTTGATGGTGATCTGTGTGCATAGCCCAACAATACGAGCAGGAACAATAAAATGAGACTAAGTATTGATGGATTTGGCTGTGGTTGATCTGTCCCTACTCTGCATTCTGATAAAGCCTGCCACAGAGCACCTTGTCATATGGAAATTTCCCTTGTTTCACACCTTCGCTTCTGCTCGAGTTCAACCACCTCTAAGCACATTGAAGCTTGAGGATAATTTACTGTCATGGTGGGCCCCAGGAATTACTTGGCCTATTTTCTCACCACATTATTTTCAATGAGACTAGCAACAGTCCGTTTTCCAACTTTTTCCAGTGTGGCGTTTCACCGATCTGACCACCCCACTGGCAGAATTTTGAAGGTCAGGGCTGCTATAGGAGAATCAAGAGTTCATCTGACTCTCCCAACAGTCATAGCATGTATGATGTTTCTTTGGGATTACATCCTTACCTTTGAAATGGAGGTCGATCTCATTTGGAAATCAAATTGGAATTTCATGAAGGGGCTGTACCTCTTTCAATGCTACTTCCTGTTTACTGATACCATTTTACTTGCTCTCGTTCGTCAGTCTGATGTGTTTCCCTATCTTCTTTCTATGCTCAGCTTTTTTTCTTTAATTCAAGTGTGGGAGGAGATTCAGTGTCGGAATCTATACTACGCATCTGGAGGTTCATAAAATTAACTTGCCCTACCTTGAAACAAAGCAGATGGAACTTATTTTATGTCCAGCATTTGTGGTAATTGGAATTCATGCATCTGAGAGCAAGTTCAGGCTACACTCCTTGTCTCCAGCCATATTCATTGGTGTCTAATAGTGACATGCTACGGACCTGGGCCATGTGGAATAGGAACCGGCAATTGAAGTCTACGATGGATTCCATGTCCATTCCATGTGTACTCATTCCACATGGATTCCACATGGATTCCATGTGGAACATACCCAATATTGAGATGGAATAAAGACTTAAGAACATAGAA
>Ga0307517_10015408_pt1 | contig 10163 bp, 7 predicted proteins | sample 23_EM_MG_FD_194515 | JGI IMG/M metagenome (GOLD analysis project Ga0307517, IMG submission 194515) | Populus trichocarpa ectomycorrhiza microbial communities from riparian zone in the Pacific Northwest, United States - 23_EM | ecosystem: Host-associated > Plants > Roots > Unclassified | place...
AAATCTCCCAGACATTGAACTTGAATTGTAATAGAAGATTCTTGAAGAAATTCACAAATTCAAAAGTTATCAGCACAGACCTTACAAAAAATAAAATTAAGCAACTCGTGTTATTACAGTAAATAATAATCACTTTCAAGTGCATTACCTAAACGTTCGCTAAGTTTTGTTCTCAAGCTTTAAGAAACAGAATTCATTAAAAAAAAAAGAGGCTCTAAGAACTATTATTCAATTCAACTCAAACTTTAACATTACCAAAACAAAAACAGCAAATACCTTACTAGTACCAGGTACTAGGCTCCTAAGTGTGTCAAGATGTGCATTAATCCTGGCTCTACGCTTCCTCTCAGCCTCACTGTGATTCCTTAAAGCAGCAATGCTTTTCTCAGCCGACACTCCTTTCCTCTCCATTCTCACGGTAGCCTCCACAAGCTCTCCTCTTTCATTATCAAAAACCAAAGATGAAGTTGAACGTGACCCGTTTCTTGTTTCGGCTTGTAACTCAGAATTCACCAAAAACACATCACTCATTCCCTCACATGCAGAGGCTTGCACCCTTGCTGAGTTCCAAGAACAAGGTTCCATAGCCAGTATAGGAACACTAACAAACTAGGGAAGGGTATTGATGTAATTTCCAGTTGATAATACCAATAAGTGCAACTCCCATTAAAACAGAGAAGACAAAAGTTTGGTCTTTAGAATGTGGTCGTTGCTTTGCTTTGTTGTTTAAAGGAGAGGCAATAAAAGGGTGGGTGGTAGTACAGGTGGAGATATTTGAATAGTTGGTCGGACCGTATTTTTTTTTCCAGGCACAAATCCACACAACAATTAAACTTTTTTTGGGGATTATATCATAGTTAAAAATTGTTTTGATAAAATAATGTGTTGCAAAAACATATCTGTAAAAATAAAACAGACTCTTTTAAATTGTAAAATTATTGGAAAAGAAAGGAAAGAAAAATATTTATTAGGAAAAATATTAAGACTGTAATAATGATACAATAAGATAAATCTAATGATATCAAAAAAGATCATAAACAATAACTAGAATGAGCCATACGAACAACTCAAAAGTAAGTGAGCCCAACACCTTTGGATAGTTTATGTGGCATATTTTATTCATCATTTATGATTTTATTTGGTTTTGATAAATTCGTTTTATTCGGATCTGTTTTACAGTTTCAATGGTGCATCATTAAGACTTTTTTGCATTTCCAGAGTCTCACTTTTTTTTATATTTTTATCTCTCCTATCTCTTCACAAGTTACAAGGAGGAGAGAGGAGAGAGAGAAAACAAAGAAAGAAAAAACCTTGGAGGCACACCAAAACTATGGTTGAAAAGATTTTGACAAGACGAATCCATCAATACCAAAGAAAGTCACAAACCATATGAGTTATCCAAAAATGTCGGGGCTCACTTGCTTTCATGTGGCCCACTTCGGTAATTGTTAGTAACCTTCCTTGATATTATTGGATTTGTCTCGTTGAGGTCTTTTCAACGGTACAGTGATGTTATCATCAAAGTTTAGATATGTCTTCGAGGTTTTTTTTTTATTTCCTTTTCTCTCTCTTCTCTCTTTATTAAATCTTGTGTTCAAAAATTTTGCAATTTAAGAGACTCTCATATGGCATATGCGACTCGCAAATTGTATATGTATTTGCGACTCTCTATATTATATTATTTCTCTAAATAATTTTTGCACTGTATTATTTTATCAATTCTTTTTACTATGCTAGAATCTAAAAAATAAACTCCAACAATCATGGACAAATCTTACATGTCTTTTTATTTTATTTTATTTTTTATTTTCATCTTTAACTTTTTATTGTTGATACTGCAATGGGATCTCACACGAGTTATCAAATGGTATCCAATAATTTTATCAAATATGATATGCCAATTAGTAAGGGATCTAATCCAATATTTTTAATTTAATAATTAAAAAATATGATAAATTACAATGATTCTTTTAAAATGAAATAGATTTATAAAGATTATCTAAAAATTGATTCCACAAAAACATCTTTGAAACTCAAAATATTTTTATTACTATTTAATAAATATAGTTAACAAACATCAATAAATAAGAAAAATAAATTAATTGAAATTAAATAGAAAATTTGATATTGTTCATATACTAAAACAATTTTTATCTTCAATTTAGTCACATTCCCTTCATTAATAAAGTGAGATTTATTTTCTCTTTACTATAATTATAATAACATTATAATAAAAGTTAAATGGTGTGGACAAATCACTGTAGATCAAGAGATTTTTTACTATGAATTGTAATAGTAGTTTCACTTTTAATTTCTCATCTTATCTTTTCACAATACGTTTCTTTAGCTTTCCTTTTCTTCTCATTCATTGCTTCTTCTTTGCCACTTTAGGGCCTGAGATCTAGCAAAAATGTCAAACTCATCAGCACCATAAGTCTGGCAACCATGCCAGGCCCAAACTACTTTGGTTTGACAATCATGGTTGGATTTGACATGGTCGCCAGACTCAATCGTGGGTCTAACATTATTGGCAGACCCAGGCGCGGGGCGGGCAGATTTGCACGCCTGGGTCTAGCAACCATGTCAGGAAATCATTGTAGATCAAAAGACTTTTTACTGTGGATTGTAATAATAGTTTCACTTTCAATTTTCTCATTTTTTCGCAAGACGTTTCTTTGACTTTCTTTTTCTTCTCATTCATTGCTTCTTATCTGTCACTTTAGCGTATTAGGTCTGAGAAAAATGCCAAACCTATAAGCGTTGTGAGTCTAGCAACCATTCAAGACCTAAGAGCCTTGAGTCTAACAATCATTCCAAGCTCAAGTGCCCGGGCCTGGCAAACACGCCAGACTCAAACGCCTTGTGTCACGACCCAAATAAAAAAAAACATGTTTATTTATAAGTGTTAATTTTTATTAAGTGCAATTTTTTTTTTGACTAAAAATTCGACAGAGTTACTCCTGTAACGGGACCATACCAAGTTATCAACATCTTCATTCCTGACACAATTCATATCATAATTATGGTTCAATCATCTTGAACCTCTTTCCCAATCAATACATCACAAAAATAATAGACATGTATTGTCCGATAATAAAGATGCAATCAATAAAAACAAAATACATAAATAATTCTAAGGTTTACATAACTTGCAAAATTAATTGATTCTAAGAAAAACAATAAAAACTTAGATTATGAATGTAATTCTCCCACTATTTTATCCGGGACAATTTCTTAGTTAAATATACAAATTTGGGGATTCTTCTTCATTTTTTATCATTCTAACATTTCTAATCCTATGAGCAACTATGATAAAATGCAAATACTTAATATAATACAAACACAAAGATATTTTTAAGTATAGCATTCACATTAATTACATATAACAATTTTGTTCTACAAATAAAAAGGTTCATTCAACCTCTTTTACATCATTCATTAATCTCAAAATACATGTTGATCATTATAAATACACAAAAAGTGTCATATATTAAAGCAGGATCTATTCTACTATTGCGAGGGTCCCGAAAATAAGATTAATATTTTATCAACATAATTATCAATAAATGCAATGTATCATTTCACTATACCCATATAAAAATATTTCTCCTATATACTTTGTTATGAATCATTAATATCTTACACCTTCATATTCATCCAATTAATTCCAATCTTAGCCATTTCACAGGGGTATTAGTCCCTCATTAGGGATACTAATCCATTCTCCCAAATATCAAGCGCTAGTTCATCTGTTCAATTATTGGGCATTAGTTCATCCACCCAATTACCGGGCATTAGTTTACCCGGTCATTTACCAGGCATTAGTTCATCCGCCCAAATATGTTCATCCATCCAATTACCGGGCACTAGTTCATCCACCCAATTACCGGGCACTAATTCATCCGTCCAATTACCGGGCAGTAGTTCATCCGTCCAATTACCGAGCATTAGTTCATTCGCCCAATTACCGGGCGCTAGTTCATCCGATGACATCAAAACATAAATTACAGAATTTCTAATTAAAATTAACACATGTTTTTCAACTAATCTCTCTACAAAAATTCAAGATGCCGGACACCTACCTGCTGGTGATGCTCGACTAGTAGCTATCTGTTGCTGTTTGGAGCCTCCAACCTCTCCTGTTTCATTTAAAAGATCACATGATTTCAATAATTTATCATCTAATAATTTACTTAAAACTTCTCCACATAGTAAAATTTTCAATGAATATAATTTTAATACCCGAAATTATTATCACTATTTTTTTCATGTTCTTTAATAATTCCATAAATAACTCTTATAATGTTACATCCACCTAAACTTTTAATTCATCACAATTATAAAGGAATCTTATATTATTATACAAATTTTCCAATAACTATAGGAAATTTAATTCATTTACACCTAATTCAACACATCATTTCATTATTATTTTCACTATTTAAATGAAATTCATTAATTTCTTTAAGCTTGAAGTTTTATTTCTTATATTTTCCATGGCCAAACTCACCTTTCTAAGAGGAGGATAAATTCCCTTCTTCTCTAAATTTTAATCCATCATCCAAACTCAATTCATCCATTTAAGTCAAGAAAAATCTCCAATTACATCAATTCAACCCACCCCTCAAAATTCTTTACCATTGCCCAAAAATTCAAGTAAACAAATGGTGACATGATAATTTTTCAACTTTTTTTTTCACTTAATTAACTTTAACCCATTTATTTATTTTATTTTATTTTTTCATGCCAACATACAATACTCTAGCAAAACTTCACAAATTACACCCACCATTTCTATTATCTAAGAGTTCCATAATCACATATAATAATAACTAAGCATCAATGTATAAAATTTTACTAATCAACATAATAAGATCATATTTACTCATAATATAATAAAGGATCAATAGCAATCTAAGGTGGAAACCACTCTTTATCCCCCTCCTTCTTTTCTCTTTTTCTTTTTTTTTCCTTTTTTTAATACAAATTAACCTAATTAATGACAAGCCCAAGCATTTATTCCCTCAATAAACATATAATCAAAATAAATCCATACATTCAAATCACCCTAAAAACATCAAGAACCCACCTTCACATAATATCAATTCTACTCAATCCAAGAACAAACATGAAAAACAACGCAATTGATCATCATGCAGAGTTTTCTTATCCTTAAGGAATGAAGAATCAAAAGCCAAAACAAGTTGAATCAAGTTCTCCTTCACACTTCCCTCTAAGCTCAATTTTTTTCCTTCTCTAAAAGCACATTTAAAATCTTTAAACTCCTTATAGGCTCCTTAATGTATCAAATGTATCAAACCCTCTCTTTAATTACTTAACACTCTTTCTATCTTACACTTTTTTTTATTTTTCAAGCAATTTCCATGAAAAATGACAAAAGCCCTATTTTCACATTTTATTCTCTTGGTTGGCTGCACACTCCCTCATTTCCTTTTTTTTTTCATTGTTGGTAACTTTTAAAAAGGGTTATTTTGGGCAAGTTTTCAATTTGATCCCTAAAGAAATTTCTAGACACTCATTTTTGTTATTTGTTCTTTTATTTGGAAAAAACATCTTATCATACTCCAAAACTTCTAAAAGTTTAACCTACGCTAAAATAATATTTTATAAGACTATGCAAAATTTCAACTTAATCTGATGACCAGATTGAAAGTTATGTTCTACAATGTAAAATTAGCCGGTTTGTAATTTTCGTCAAAAATTCAGATTTTCATATTTCATACTTGTACAAATCATATCAATTAATTTACTCAATTCTCGAGACTATTTTTTCATCTCATATATATATATTTGACCAGGATTTACACCTTGGGTTTGGCAACCACGTCAAGTCCAAACGTTTTGGGTTTGACAATCATGTTTGTGTCTGACATGGTTGCTAGACCAGCTCCTGGGTCTGGCAACCATGCCAGGAAATAACTGTAGATCAAAAAACCTTTTATTATGGATTATAATAGTAGTTTCACTTTCAATTTCTCATCTTATCTTTTCACGAGATGTTTCTTTGGCTTTCTTTTTCTTCTCATTCATTGCTTCTTTATTGACACTTTAGCGCATTGGGTCTGACAAAAATACCAGACCCACAAGCGTCATGGGTCTGGAAACCATTCAAGACCTACATGCTTTGGGTCTGGCAACCATGCCAGCCCCAAGCTACTTGGATCTGACAACCATGTTTGGGTCTAGCATTGTTGCTAAATCCATGCGCGGGTCTGCCAAACCCGTGCACCTGTGTTTGCCAGACCATAACAGACCCAATTGCTTGGGTCAAAAATTTTAAAATTTTATAAAAGCACGATTGGACTGCAAAAACAAACACTGCCTTATTTAAGTAGGATTTTTCATTCATATGCAGTAGAACTTAATTACAATCTCTTTTTTGTTTGTGCAACTTATGTTATAAATTTTGAGTTCTAAGTGATTTATTTCAAGTCTTCAAAAATAAACTTCTTTTTATTGTATGCATTGTGGATGAAAATATGTAAACTGAAACTAAACACATATAGTCTAATATTGTTAAAAAATATAAAATAATGTTGTCGCTGGTGAAAAATCACAAAGGACCACCAATTAAATAAACGTTTTTTTGCATTGAGTTTGATTTAAAAAATATAAAAAAATAAAAATTCAAAAAAAAAGAGAAAAAAGAAGAAGATAGAATGTCTATTAAATGAATAACAAATTCATAAACATAAAAAATGAACTATTTCAATAGGAAGACATGATTTGAATTTTTAGATCTAAAATGTTAACTTAGATTTTTGTGATGATTTGTTGTTTACAAATAATTTTTTAACTTGGATTTCTGTTTAGGATACTTCAATAATAGTTTAAATGTTTTTTCTTAAAAAAAATTATAAGTCTCAACATTTTAATTATCATCTGCTCAGACTTGGGTTTGGCATACCCGCCAGACTTAAGGCGCTTGGGTCTGATATTGATTTTAGACTCAAGTCTTTTGGGGCTAGCATAATTGTCAGACCCAAGGCTCTTAGGTCTGGTATTTCCGTTAGACCCACGTCTCTTGGGTCTGGCATGACCGCCACACCCAAGTCGTTTGGGTCTAGTATGGCCGCCAAAGAGAAAAAAAAAGGAGAGAGAAAGAAGAGAGAAGATAGAATTTCTACTGAAAGAATAACAAATTCATAAACATAAAAAATAAATTATTTCAATAGGAAGATATGATTTGAATTTTCAAATCTAAAACGTTAAATTAGATTTTTGTGGTGATTTTTTATTTATAAATAATTTCTGAACTTGGATTTCTATTTAAAATACTTCAAGGTAATTTAAATGTTTTTTTTAAAAAAAATTAAAACTCTCAACATTTTAATTATCACCTACTCAGACTTGGGTCTTGCATGCCCACCAGACTCAAGGTGTTTGGGTCTGGTATTGATTTTAGACTCAAGTCACTTGAGGTTGGTGTGGCCGCCAGACCCAAGACTCTTAGGTCTTGCATTTTCGTTAGACCCAAGGCGCTTGGGTCTGGCATGACCGCCACACCCAAGACATTTAAAATATTCTCTGTACTTTTAAAAATTGATATTGACCCGCTGCGGAGCACGAGCCAATATACCAGTTCTTTACTTAAAAAAAAAGAAAAAATGAATTTCCTTTCCTTTTCTTCCTTTTTTTTCACAACCTTATAAATTTATAATACTCTCTAACACACACCTCCTTTTCTTTTTGCAACCTTATAAAGCATATTTATGAATATGATTCATATTATTCTCTAACACCCCCCTTCAAGTGAAAGTTTTTTGGCTTGAAAGTTACACAAACTCACATTACTCTATACTATTAATTAATTTTAATTTAAAGAGATAATGAGGTTGATGAGATTTGAACTCGTGATTATTTGATAAGCAAGTATTTGATATCAAGTAAAAAAAGTATCTTAATCCAAAAATTTAAACTATGAAGTGATGTCATAAGATATAATTTATATTATTTTTTAAAAAATATTACCTTAAATTAAAAATACTATAAAATAACTTTTAGGCCTATAAAGATTATTTTTTATCCAGTTCAGGAGTAAACAATCTGAACAATCTTATTCTTTAACCTATCTGAACAATTTCTTATCTAAGCAAAAAATGATAGACTTTAAAGCCAAAACTTTCTAGGTTAATGTTGTTTTATGACGGATAATTAAGGCTAATAAATGGTGGTTTTTTAGCTTAGTTTTTCTAGATCACTTTCCTTAAGTTTATGCTTTAGTTTTTCCTTTTACTCTAAAGCTTAGATTATGTTATATTTTAAAGAGATTTTGAGTCATATTTCCTAGAGTTTGTAGACCTTAATTAGTAGAGAAATTAATTAAGATGATGTGTTGAAATTTTGAGAGATTAATTATAATTATGATGCGGACAAAAATAACACAAAAACAACAATAAGCATAAGAAACACATAACTCTTCTTAATATGGCCACCACACAAAAATTCTAATTCAAAATTTTATTCTTAAATATTTTCTCCAATAAAAATTTAATATTATAGCTATTTTAGGTTGATTATATACTAGAAAAAATATTCTAAATAAAGTTGAAAAAATAAAAAAATAGTCTTAAAAAAAATTTAAAAAAAATAAGCCTAAACTAACAACAAAAAAATAACAAATCTTGAACAATAACTTATAGATTTTATTAGAAGTCATTTTCAATATTAGATAACTAATAAATTTTAATTTTATAAAAAATATACTTTAAAATATCTTAGCAAAGATTTAGCTCGATCAAAGCCTGTATTGCATAAGAAAGAAATGGAAATGATAACGAATCACTTTTTTTCTTTTTTATTTTTACGTAGCATTATTTAGCTGTTAGTTTTACCCCTAATTTTCTGCAAACCAAAGGGATGGTATAAGCTTTGCTATGCATTGTGCTAACTTTGGTAGTTATTTCAATTTAATGAAATATCACCTCCTATTTTATGTGTTATATCTCACACATTCTGTATTTTTACAGTCTAGATTTTGCTGGTCATTTTGTTTCTCTTTCTTATGTTTTTCTCCTTTGAAGAATTGTGGTTTTATCTCATGCAACAGACAAATAATTATGTAAAAGTTTTCTCCTACATGAAGCCAAATAACATCCTTGGGATTTCCCATGGATTTCTTCTTGGGCATTTGCAGTCAATGAGACTTGATGAATATCTGTGTGATTGCTGTGTGTACCAACGAAATGGGTTCATCTCTAAGGAGACTTGTATTCCAGGCAAAGAGATCAATGGTGCTGGAATTAATTCCTGTTTTAGAGTCCACCAGGTTATTATTTGTCTCCCATGGTATCAGAGATTATTGACCAAGTAGTTACGAGTTTGATCTGACCTAATCGCTTAAATTTTTAGGAAATATGCATACAAGCACACACATTGACCTACTGGCATGCATTAGTGTTTATTTGATCTCACCAACTCTTCAGGTGTTTATTGTTTTCTCTGTGTACAGGATGTAGATGGTAGAGCCACAAATATTGCTTTGGATGGTGAATTGCCCTTGGTTCCCCTTTCATATTTGCCACTACACTGGAGCAGGAATACAAGAGTGACATCTTTGGGGAGTGAGGTGAGTGTAGTTCCCAACATCATTATTTATTTTTGTTCTGTAATTTCCCCCCCTCCCTTTTCTGATGGTCTATAGGTTTTTTACTTGGTGTTATTCATGGAATTGTGGAGTCGTTGTTTAGACTGTATACTGAAAATGGAATGAGTCAATGTTCCTTGATATAGAACTTGGAATTCATATTTCCTCGCGTATGTTTAATTAGTTGGATCCATGAAAGCTGTGTTTAGGATTAAGTCTCGTTCCATAAAACCAGCTCTGATACCATGTTAAAACAATTCAATTAACACAAAAATAAATACGAACTTGAAAGAGGAGGAGGCTAGAATTCTCCTCAATTGATTTGTATTATTGTTATTACTTTAACCTAAATACAAACAGCTTATATATAGGTTAAGTTGAAAATACTATTCTAATCTTAATAAATAAAATAAGATAAATATATTATTTAACAGTTTTGACTATATCCTCCCTCAGCGGGTGGTGGTAGCAGTGCACATGGCACTCTTTTCAACCGTGATCTCATAAGTAACTTCCATCGGATCCAGTGCATGGAGTTGTTGAAGTATGTGTCCAA
>Ga0307517_10015409_pt1 | contig 10163 bp, 6 predicted proteins | sample 23_EM_MG_FD_194515 | JGI IMG/M metagenome (GOLD analysis project Ga0307517, IMG submission 194515) | Populus trichocarpa ectomycorrhiza microbial communities from riparian zone in the Pacific Northwest, United States - 23_EM | ecosystem: Host-associated > Plants > Roots > Unclassified | place...
GTCTCTCTCTCTTCCATGTTTGCTTTTGTGCTCTCTTTTACCTAGCTTTAGGTTCCATTATTGTAAATAAATTTGAGTATTCATGAGGCAAAGAATCTTCATGCCTGTTGGTTGTAAAAAAAAAAAACAACATTTTGATTGGTCCTTGTATCGACCAGTAATTGGATGTCTGGTGAAGGGCAAAGGTTGTATAGTTAAGAATTTACAGGCAAGGCATGATAAAATTACTTTTGATATTAATATATAAAAATAATATAAAATAATTAAATTTTAAAATACAAAAACAAACAGATTTTATATCTCGTCTGCATTACTGCATCATGGGCTAAATGCACATATCACTTCCAATTTTTCAAGTCACCCAGCATGCCTAAATGTCATTGTTGGTCGAAAGCACCATGTTAGGTCTCCATATGTCACCCAACACCGTGTGGGGCTATATTTATATTTACGTACTTAGTTTATAGCAAGATATAAGACTAGAGTTTCTCAAATTCTAGGTTTACAATTTTAAATGGTAGAAAAAAAAAGTATTTTTTGATATATTATGAAATTTAATAATTCTTAAAAAAATATTCTAAAAACAACTTGCAAAGTGTTTAAATAGGAGTTAAACCCACCTTGAAAAGGAAAAACAATCCTAAAATAATAAGAAAACTAAATAAAGAAAATTCTAAAACAATTTTTATGTCCTAGTTTTTGTGTTAATACCCTGTTTGTTTTTGTGTTTCAAAAATATTTTTGAAAAAAATTAAAATTTTTTATTTTTTCTTAACTTCAAATTAATATATTTTTGGTGTTTTCCGTTCATTTTCATGTGTTTGATGCTTTTCAAATAAAAAACACTTTAAAAATCAGAATAAAATTCCAGTCGGCAGCTTAAACAAAATGTAATGCCGCATTCACATATTTCCAGCATGTAGGAGTTTTGATGAATGAAATTAGCAAGATGAGAATCCACAGGGGAAAGGATCCCTTTCGGATAGTCCAAATTCTGGAACGAGAAGTTGAAAAGAACAAAAAGAGCAGGCAACTTGTCTTCGGGGAAATTGAGAGTGGCATTGAAAGAGACGAATGGTTTGTCTGTTCTCATTTTTTATAGATCGCCCCCTCGAGTCATGCCTTCATTTACGTGTTGTGTTGCATCATTTCTCTCGGTGGAAATTAAAAATAGAGACTTCCACTCAAGTTCAGATAAAGATTTGTAGGCGAGTCTCACTACGTGCCGTGATTAGTTGGTAGAAATTATATTGTTGAAGAAAAAAACTATATATTCCATTCCGCAAGTTTACTAGCTCTCAAAATCAATCATAAAGTTGGTACAGAGTTTTAAAGTACATGATTAATGAAATCTAAAGATCTTATGAAATTCTCAACTTTTACCTTCTTCTCTCTCTCTCTCTTTTATATGGTAATTATTTTTTGTGTATTTTTTTTAGACTTCCAAAGGTCTATAACAAGGTGGATCTGGCATAGGTACTATGCTAGACCTCAAAACAATTGGGTTTGATAATTAGGCGAACACAATATAAATTAAATTTGATGATGTATCAGATCCAAAACACAACTAGTGTAAACCATTTGGATGAAAAATCATAAATTGATTAGTTTTATGTAAAAATAAATTTGTAATTCTCGATCGGGATATCAGAAAATTCTAAAAATTTACGTGGAGCCTTCTAATATGATATCTTAGCTTGGGTTAAAATTTCATAATTTTTGGAGAAATTCAGAAATTTGACAAAAAATTACAATTTGACCAGTTTTATGCTATTGGGTGTAATTTTCAATCCGACCATCAGATTGAGCTGAAATTTTACAAGAGACCTTAAAATACACAGAATAAAATTTGGTTAAAATTTAGGATTAACAGAGCTTGGTAGTGCTAACAAAAAAAATATGGACCGTCAAATAGAAGCAAAATAACTCATTAAGGGCAAAATGGTTATTTGCCATTAAAAAATAAAACAAATCAGTTCTCTCTTCCTTTTATATGCTGCCGACTAGGTAGAAGCAGAATGTGAAAAGAAAGAAAAGAAAAGGCGAGAGAGAAAGAGAGAAAAGTAAGGGGAAAACATAAAAACCATGGAAAAAATAAGAAAAGTAAGAGAATAACCTTGTAAACTTACAAAGTTCAACTTATAAAACACTAATCTAAGGAAGAATCAAGTGAAGGAAAGAGAAATTGAGAGAGGGAATTTGGCTAACCTTGGGAGAGAAGAGAAATTGAAAGAAAGTCAATTGGTAAGCATTAAAAGTTTGGATTTAATGTTTGATTTAGATGTTTTTAAGCTTACTTGATTAAGTTATGAAGTAATTACATGGAATTTTATTTTAATTGGTTTTTTACTCCTTAGTGATGAAATTGTTTATTTTTCAATTTGTTTTAGTAATTCTTTTATGTTGACTTATTAATTGATATTGTGAGACTTGAATATATTGATAAGTATAAATATTAAGAGATTGATTGATGAATGGGATGTGATCCAGGATGACTGGATCAAGATGGAAGTTGTAATGACATATAATAGAAGTGTTGTTGATAACTTGGTACCAATAAAAATAGAGGAAACTTTGACAAAATTTTCAAAAAAAAATTCTATAATCTTAGACATATTATTCAATACTTGACAATCGTAAAGAAATGTTTGAGATTTCATGACTTTATAATTTGAGGATGTTACATCTAGACTCAATATATTTGGGTTTAACAATCTATTGAACCTAAAAGAGCATGGGTCTGACGTTATGTCAAACCAAAAACACTTGGATTCAGCGATCAACCTAACCCAATGTATCTTGGGGTTGGTGATATGCCAAATTCAATAAACTTGGGTTCAGCCGTCAACTGAACCTAGTAAAACATGGGTCTGCTGAAATGTCAAACCCAAAATTCTTAGGTTCAGTCGTCCATTGAACCCAAGGTAACATGGGTCTGGAGAGATACCAGACCCAACATACTTTGGTTCAACTGTTATTTGAACCCAAGGAAACATGGGCCTAGCGAAATGTCAGACCCAATATACTTGGGTTCAGCAATCAACTGAACTCAAGGCAATATTTCAGGTTTTAGATGAACATCTAAACTAAAAGTGTTATGGGTTGGATAAATCGTCATGCCTTTTAACCTAGGTTGGGTTATTTCTCAGGTCTTGAGTATCCAAGACAAAGAAATCCTACTTCTAGAACAATGACATGAATATTTTTATCTAAAGTAATGGTCTCCTTACACTTATAGATGTATAAAAGGTCTCTTAAAAGACCTACCACACTTACTATCACATTAATAATATGTAAGGGATATTTGTTCCTCATTTAATGCCATCAAAAGTAAAGGACTTTTCAATCCTTCTATTCTCTAAAAATGACAAGGTTTAAAGGATATAAATACTCTCTGAACCATCCAGGTAAAAGGTGCATAACCTTTTTATTTTTTAATAGCTTGCATATATTTAAAAGTATTAATTATCCTAAAATACAAGAACAAACATCAGTTGTTCTTAGAATTTAAGACTCTTTTAAGTTATTTATTGTCTTTTCCATAAAGTTAATGATTTTATCATCAGAGAGTCTTTAAGTGGGACTGAGGCTGTTTTTTCAAGTACTTAGAGCTTTACCATTAATTTGGTGCTTCATAAGCTAAGGAGAAGAAAGCTATTTATCTGAACATCTTGATTAGCCATTACCCATAAACTAAATAACCCGTTACATAAACATTTTAGGTTTTGGGACATCATTAGATACGTTGTCTGTAGAGAACTATTTAAAAAGTCATAGATAACCCTATTGATTACTTTTTCCCCATACTCATAATCATCAATGGTAGACAATCAAGACACTCCTGGGATAAGATGAATTACTAATCTCTTTGCCATATCAGATACTCCTGCACAACCAATAATCAAAGAACTTATAGACCAGGTGCAGCTCCTTACCTAAACAGTATTGGCAACTTAATAAATGAGAGAAAATCCACCTCAGTAAGTTTTAGTCCAACCTTGACAAGTCCCTTCATCTCACCAATCACCTTCCCAGCAATAAGCTCCATCTAGTGTCTGTAAACGGTTACACTACCTAAAAGAATATGGGCAGAATGAGTTTAAGAAAGGTTGCCGGCCTCATATGTCATCAAATCATTATAATGAACATACATGCCTTCATAACGTTTAGGTATAAAGCGGCTTTTCAAGAAGCTTTTCTAGATATCGAAGAAAATGAGTCATCCATGTATCAGGCCACTCTACACCAGAAACTTCAAGCTCTTCAGAGCCTTATAGGTGTAAAAGTGATAAGCAGCTAGAAGAAAATTTTTTCCAGGAGGATGTTTACAACCCTCACCAAATTAGAAACTCTCATTTATCTAGAAATATATTGAACACCCACATACCTAGGGACTACATCGCCACAAAGATGGCTCTGGATAACTACAATGGATTCACAGACCCTAGAGAACATATACAGAATGCCTGTAGTAATCTAGAGTTAGTCATATGGGATACCCTTGAGCTTAGCCACCTCTTTTTTCAAGAAAATCTATCTAGTTATACGTTTTAACCATCTTTTGTTTAGTAGACTCCAGGATGTATGTCTGAGCCCCCAGCTCCTCTTATAATCAAGTATACGCAGTTCTGAGAGAGGTCATCTCAGCATCCTGAATAACGTTCTCCTTCTTGATCCTACGCACCTTAGACTTGCTAGCATGATACTACTCGATGGCCTCATTCATGACTCTTTTCTCCTCAACCCACATATTCTTAGACTAGGCACATATCATGAAGGTCTAGATTGACATAACAATAACATGAAGTAAATAAATAATACAGTTCAAAAAATTAATCAATGTATTAGATAAAAGAGAATAACTTAAAAACTTGTTTATACTTGAAAGGCCATGTGTCTAGTTATGGCCAGATGACACTAATAATTAGGGCTAGTAAGATCTTTAATGTTAGAGAGGAGGGTGAGTAGCTTGTTCAAGGCTTTCATCACCTCCACTCCCCCAAGCCTTAGGTGGAACTTTCATGAAAAAAGGACTTCATCGTATTTTTCTCCTTCTCACTCGAGTTGGGAAAGCAAAGAGAAGCATAACCCAAGTTCAGCTTGGAGAGGCGTCTTCCACCTCCGAGGGATAAGATCATTGGTTGGAAGACCTTATGAGCATAAGGATTAAACTGACGGGAGAAGAGGGACCACTTCTACATCAGAATCTGAAGCCACAAAGATCCTTCTCTTTCATTATGAAGTTGCCTCTAGAATCATTGTTATTGGGGTTGGTTCCAAGGCACCCCCTGAAAAGGGGGAACGATTACCCCCTATTACCTTAGAACACATCTACTTAGCGGGATTGATAAATACGTTAACCTCTTCAGCAGGAGAGACATCCTCATGAACCTTCTTAACATGAGGGACATATATGAAGGGCTCTTTAAGGTCTATAGGAGATGTTCTTCTGACCTGTTATCTATGTATCAAAGACTAACTATCTTCAGAGAGGCTATCTTCATGAGAGACAGGAGCAAAAGAAGCATGGATAAAAGAAGCATGATTGCGAGGAGATGTAGCGATGTGGTTAGGTCGAGAAATGAAGAATCCACTAACATCAGATCCAGCTTTCCTAAATAAACTCCCTACACAAAGAAAAGTTATAAAATGAATATACACATAAAACCAAAATAAGATGTCAAAGCAAAATTTTATCCCAGTGCAATAAAATCCTTTATCTATACAGTTGATCATGAAATGGGTGTGCAACGAGTTTGGCATAGTGCATACCATTTCTTCATTGGTGTTGAGGAAAGGCATGGCATTCACACCTATTATGGATGCTCTCTAATAATAGGTATAGTCCCATGTGGTATTATAGCTCACTACCACCTATTATCCTTTTCAGTTCTTTAAGCGAGATGACTTTCCTTTAAAAGTCTCCTTCATAGGCCCCTTTGGCTTGTTGGAAAAGTTTAAAAAAAAACAAGGGAAAGAAGGCCCTCTTTCAACGCTATTGATCAGGGTGTAGCATTATTTAAAAACCCTAATTATGGGTTCCTCATCTAGCATTCTGAGGAACTTATCGGATTCAAATAGAATGGTTCATCCATTAGGGTGGAGTTGAGCTAGACTCAAATTATAATATATGAACACTTCATTTACAAAACCTTGTAAAGGAAACAAATACCCAAACTCATACATATAAATGGGGGATGTAATTAAAAAATTTCCCCCACTGCATTTATTGGTGACTTCTAAAACACGGTCACTAAGTTCTGGTAACGAGACTACATAATCTCCTAGTTGTTGGAGATTGGCCTTATCCAATTAGTTTGGAGTTATCGTGCTTTGAACATTATCAGTGGGAATCCTGGGCACACGTTCGTTCCCTTTGAGGCTTGAAACCTCTTAAGGACTTATGTATTCCATTCTTCTAAAAGGGAAGTTGGGGAAGTATCGATTCTAGACTGTGGGCTAATCCTAATGGCCGATGATCTCTGACGAATGCCGCTAGTTTTTGACCTAAAAGTAAAATCCCTCTTAAGGGATACTTCATTCTTCACTTTTCTAGAAGTCATTCTGAATATTTTAAAGTAAGGAAGAAAAACTGAAATAAAAAGCTTACAAGAAAAGAAGAAGATAGAGATTTGGTTTGCCTAAACAAGAAAAATTCTTCTACGATAAAACAATCTTGTTATTATATCTTAAACCTTCTAAGTTAAGGAAACAGATAAAAATCTTAGTAGAAGTAAAAAAAATGCAATTTAAAATGAATAAAGGTTTTTATATACGAGCCAACCTTCTCCAGAAATAAATGAAGGATAGATGGCATTTCATCATAACCCTAGGAAGGCTAAAAGCCAACAAATATTTATTACATGTTGTTGGGTAATCTTCCCAAGATGTTTGCTTCCTCTTCCCTAGGAAATCCTTTCAAATCATTAAAGGCTTAAACGCTTCTTCATAAAGGAAGATAAGACGTATCTTGATTGGTAGTCTCCCAAGACATCTTTTAAGCCTTTATACGTGATACACATTAAAGGCTTGAGGGGCAATCGATAAAATAATTAATTTTGGTGTATCTTTTTTAGACTTGAAAAGGTTTATACCAAGGTGGGTCTGGTGATATTCTAGACCCTAAAACAATTGGGTTTGGTATTCAGTGTAGATTGGGTCTGATGATATATCAGACCTTAGACAATACGGGCCTTGTGAATTGCTAGACCCAATACGTTTGAGTTCAACAATCCACTAAACCCAAGAGAACATGGGTATGATGTTATGACAAACCCAACACATTTGGGTTCGGTGATTAGCTGAACCCAATGTATATTGGAGTTGGTGATATGCCAAATCCATTAAACTTGGGTTCAGCTGTCAGCTGAACCCAAAGAAACATGGACCTGACAAGATGTCAAACCTAATATATTTAGGTCATATAGGTATAGTGAGATGCTAGACCCAACATACTTGGGTTCAGCTGTCAGCTGAACCTAAGAAAACATGGGATTGGCGAGATACCAGATCTAATATACTTGGATTTAACAATTAGCTAAATCCAAGGCAATATGTCAGGTCTTAGATGAATATTTAAATTGAAAGTGTTATGAGTTGGATAAACCATCATACCATTTAACTTAGGTTAGGTTACATCACAGGTTTTAAGTATCCAAAACTAAGAAATCTCACTTCTAAAACAATTACATGTATTCATATTTGAAGTAATGATCTCCTTACACTTATAGATGTACAAAAGGTCTCTTAAAGGACCCACCACACTTATCATATCATTAATAATATGTAGGGGATATTTATTCCTTATTTAATGCCATAAAAAACAAGACTTTTCAAGCCTTCCTTCTCTAAAAACGATAAGGTTCATGGGGTATAAATACCCCCCGAACCATCCAGGTAAGAAGTGCAGAACCTTTTCATAACTTAATAGCTTGTATACATTTAAGAGTATTAATTACCCTAAAATACAAGAATAAACATAACTTGTTATTGGAATTAAAAGCTCTTTTAAGTCATTTATTGTTTTTCTTATAAAGTTAATGACTTTATCATCAGAGGGTCTTTAGTGAGATTAAGATTGTTTTTGCAGGTACTTAGAGCTTTACTATTAATTTGGTGCTTCTTAAGCTAAGAAGAAGAAAACTATTTACCTGAACATCTTGATTAGTCATTTCCCATAAACTATATAACTTGTTACATAAACCTTATGGGTTTTTGGACATCATCATTCTTCCTTCTCAATTTTTTTCACTTATATCTTTCCTGAGCATTTACCAGTCAAACACACTACTTTATAAATGACAATATACTTCAATCAGAGAAGGTCTTCAAAGCACTACAACAAAAATGAAGTGAAAGCAAAACTTCATTTCCAACGTCATAGAGAATGAGTAGGTATTATAGTTGAAATGTGTTCCATGTAAATCTAATATGTTAATATGTAGTATTGTAAAAACACAATGGTTCTAAATGGGAATCTTGCACTCTCAATAAGTAAACTTTTTGAAAATGAAAAAGATCGATTGCAGTTACACATGAATATTAAAAAAAATGATTGGCATGGAAAATTCATTAGTCCCTAGCTACATATCACTACTTACTACAATAGTGTAATTACCATTTTGTCATTCCAACAAAAAAACCAATGAACTTGCTATGAGATTAATCAAAGACAAATGTTCTTTTTATCTTTTAAATGCAGTGTAAGGACTATATTACCCTTAAAAGTGAAAACTTGTAAACATGTTGATAGAGGTTAATTCGGTCTTTTTACATTTTAAAAACACAATATAAAGATTATATTACCATTAAAAGCAAATTTTGTCAAGTTACATGCAAAAGCTTTTTTGTATTTTCAAACTGATTTTTTAGTTATTAACAAGTTGACCAAGGGGCGATTTGATCTTTTAACAAACATAAATATTATTACAAAATATTATTGGTGTGGGCGACATACGCTCCAGCGAGTGGGTGACATGTTCGACTTCGTCCCACATCCAAACATCGCCTTTCAAGGGTGGCGTTGGAAGCATCTCGTCATAGTCTTTCCATTAGTGTTGCGCGTGTACATAGCGGAACAATTGTTGGGCTTCGGTGAACTTTTTCTTTTTGTTTTTCTTTTTTCTCCCTTCTCCTTACCAAAATATAAAGGTGTCATTTCATTTACTTTTTGTATCCAATTTGATCCTCATTTTTTTATTGTTATTTGTTTTTTTATATCTTTTTTTATTGATTTTTTTCTTTAATTTCATCTCTCATTATTTGGTTTCATTTAATTTTATATCAAACTTGGTCATCATTCTTTAAATTATTGTTTGTCTTTTTCTTTTCTAATTGAATTTTGTTTTGAATTCCATCCCTCAATATTTTATTGATATAAAATTTTCTGTGTTATTTTCTAGGGTTTTTCTTTTATGGGGCTGGTCTCGGGCTCATAATCAAGGTTACAGGTTTCAAAACGGGTTGACTTTGTTTTTTTAGTTTTTTAAAATTAATTTTTTTCAATTTATTTCTTCAACATTTAATTTATTATGAATTGATATTCGTGTTTTTTTTTTCACTTTCCTTTCTAATACGTTATCTTAATCGTGTTTCCAAGGTCGCGGGGTAAGTGGGTTAACCTAAGTTGACTCGTATTTTTTTTCGTTGTTTTTTTTAATTGTTTTCGTTGTATTTTTTATTCATATTATTTTAATATAAAAAGCTTAATAAATCCAGTTAAATTAATAACCAAAGTATCATATTGTTTTTTTCTTTTTTAAAAACACTAACATATTCTCAACATCTGTTTTTTTTAGGTCGAATTTTTTTTAATAAATCCCGTGTTATAGCTAAAGAAGAAACACACCATTATCAGTACCTTTGTGCAGCTTTGAATAGTGTCTTCTAAGGCAACATTTGGTGTAAGTTTTTAGTGCTGAATGTATCTTTTTTCTTCTTTTTTTGGTGAAATAATACATTTAAATCTGATTAGTTTCTTTAATTTATGTCCCCTTGTGTATATAACTCATTTCCATTGCTTACCCAACTAGTAATTAACTATAATAAATGGGATGGTTTAACTGAGGAGATGACACTTATTTTTTTTTAATTTTTTTATAATAATTTTATGTCATGTCTTAGTTGATTGAAGCACTTCCTTAAAAAAACACAGAAGACCAAAA
>Ga0307517_10015410_pt1 | contig 10162 bp, 13 predicted proteins | sample 23_EM_MG_FD_194515 | JGI IMG/M metagenome (GOLD analysis project Ga0307517, IMG submission 194515) | Populus trichocarpa ectomycorrhiza microbial communities from riparian zone in the Pacific Northwest, United States - 23_EM | ecosystem: Host-associated > Plants > Roots > Unclassified | place...
CAGAAGGATAAGTCGAGGCACATTATATGTACACTTTACAGTACCCGGGACCGGGCCGGACAAATAAAGAGTTAGAGTTGAGCCCAAGCCCAAACCCGTGGTGATGCCTGAGAGCGTCGGGGTCCCGTCCATTGCTTGATTCCTCAGGCGATCAAGCTACGTCACGTCACCATCTGCGGACTCGGGACATCGAAGCAACCGCTACATCCCCCATGTGACATTTGACCGGTGGGACCTTGTCCAATCGAGCCACTTCCGGGGGTATCCAGGCCCTGACACTTTCCTTCCCCCGCCTATCACAACTTTCCATAAACGCCTACCCAGCGCCAGCCCGGCATGGTCCCGTGCCCCCCTCTCGCCGAGCCGATCCTGATAGCGATCAAAGGGTCCAGGGAACCCGAACCCTCCAACCTCGAGTTGGTCATAGACCTCGAAATCCGGAGGTGGAAGGTCCCACGGATCCGGCGACACGACTGGTTCGAATGGATCAGACCGTGATGATCGCCGCGAGCGGTCGAGTCCCGGGACGTTCGACAGTGAGCTCACATTGGACATCGGTGAGAAGGGGTCGGAGTCGAAGTACGGTTGAGGGAGATCACACGCATCCGGAGAAAGTGGGGAGAGCGTGCGCGGCGACGGTGTCGGGTCGCTTGACGGGTGGAAGAATGGAGCTGGGAGGTCTTCCGGATCCGGTGAGAGGATGAACGATGGTAAGAATCGATGCGGGGTGTCGAGTCCTTCACCGTAGTTCTCCTCGTCGGTCCACCCATCTCCTTCCCGGTCGATGTCGATATCGTTGTCGCTGTAGATTGGGCCTTGGATTAGACCGGACCTCTTTTCATTTTGCTCGGGTGTCGTCTTTTCCTCGTCGTCCGCCCACCCGGCCATGTTGATCCATTTTGGGAGTGGGTAAATTGGCCGTGGACAGGCGATCTCGGGCCAGTAGTTGGCGTTGAGGACTGGCCCCCCAAATACCCGGGGGAAAGCCGGCGGCGCTTGGTCCACGGCACAGGTAGGTTGTACCCGTGGCTGTGTAATGTTCGCCATGTATGAGTTATGGGTGAAGGGACCCTATTAAAGCGATACTCGTTCAGTATACTGAGTTGTAGAGGACCGGAACGCGTCACGCACCTCTTGGGTCCTCATCCCTTCGCTCCACTGCCAGGCCCACGGGCTGACTTCAGAACCATGCGCTGGGGCATACCAACATCCCAGAATGCTTGGGTGTACACCAGGATAACCTTGCGCGTAGGAACACGGCAAGTTTTCATCGGGAATATAGGATTTTGGGTAGATTGAGGAGGCAAAACCGTATGTGGACTGGATGGGGAACATGGTAGGTTATCGGAAATGTGTGAGGCGTGAACAGCTTCGTTATATAGGCGATTGGTGGTTTACGGGAAAGGCGGGGGACGTTGATTCCGTAACCACGTAGAGTCCACGGTCTTATAAGTAACACAAAAGCCCGCTCTCACAATGCGTAAATTTGAGCTCCGATAAAGAGTGCCCGTTCATGGGGCCGGTTTGACCACCTCCACGCTGTGTGATTGAACTAAAAAGAGGTTATAGGGCCGTGTAGAAGCGTCGGAGGGTCCCGCACAACGGGGATCGTGGCCGTTCTTCCTTTGTCCCCACGGGCGCTTAGTTACACGTCCCGTGGTGGGCAGGGTATCCTACGGCGCATACCACAAAGGAAGTCGCGTCAACACAGTCACCGGAATCGTGAGAGCCGGAGTACCAAGATTACCGCAGGGGGCCGCCTTGGGAAGACCGAGAAGCATGGCCCTCTCGCCATGGCGGGTTAATCGGGGGGCCATGACCCTCGACGAGAAACGGGGTGATAACCCCTTGGGAGAACGTTCGGCCAAATTGGGCGATGTAAGCAGGTACAGGGACGGTGCTATATCTGATTACCTATGTGCCATGGCTCTTCTCGGTCCGGGTATCCCCGGAGGCCGTTGCGTCGAAAGGTCGTCGGTGAGAAGCCAAGGGAAAAGAGACTTAGAGCAGGCTGAGGTAGGCTTCGTGAGGGGCATCAGGTAGCAGGGGAAAACCAGTCGCGGCATTACATGAAGGAGCGGGAAGGTGTAAACGGAAACCAGCGATGGCAAAGATTGGGTCCGATCACCAATCCGGACTCCGGCACGCATCTCTTCCCACAACCATCACCTTGTCATAGACCCACGTTCGCAATCTAGTTGTCTTGAAGCTTGATTTTTGAACTACGGACGTGTCATTTCGCAATCCGCAGCTTCACGATCGTTCAATAAGTACCGTCTATTCAGCGAAAAGTTGACACATGACGTCCTGCCGTACACCAGAACCTTCATTTCCCATCAGGGTGACGCGTCCATAGCGCTTTGTGCGTACGCGTTCATCTGGCACGTCGGCAGACGCGGGACACGCGCCGTGCTGCGCATCTCAGCTCTGGTTTTTTGACGCGCTGTACATTCTCTGAGGATCTACTTAAGGACTCGGGGTGACCAGCAAAACGATCCCCAAAAACACCTCCCTGACGCGTTCTGACTCGAGATCTACCTTGCTGAATATGTCCTCTCCTCAGATTCTCAGGATGGCGATTTGTTTGGTTCCTTTTACGACCTCTCTCGACTTCATTGGTCCGATGGAAGTCCTGGGTCTCCTCGTTCAACAAAACATCGACGGTTTGAATCAGGCAGGATTCTTGCCTCACAAGCTTGATCCAGCGGCCCGCATCGAGCCAACTTACTTCTCCGCCTCGAGGGATCCAGTTATCGTATCCGCGGGTCCCCCGGTCCATGCCGACAAGACATACGACGAGGAGGGTCTCGGCCAATATGATATCATTTTTGTCCCCGGCGGTGAGTGCGGATAACTTGACGGAAGTGGGTTTCTGATATCTGAGGCTTTGGCGCGTTTTTGAATCAGGTCCGCTCGTCCCACTTGCACCTTCTATGGACAAGTTCCTCAAGGAGCAAGCACCCGGCGCCAAGTACATCATGTCTGTCTGTACCGGCGCTTTCTCGCTCGGACAATCCGGATTGCTGGATGGGAAGAAAGCGACGACCAACAAAGCCACCTATAAACTTTGTGTCGTACGTCGTCTTGTCTCGCGCCCCAGACCTGCACAATTAATTAATTACCGGTCATCCGGTCTTCTGGATAGTCGGACTCGAGCAAGAGCATCAACTGGGTTCCCAAAGCTCGTTGGGTAGTCGATGGCAAAGTTTGGACGAGCTCCGGAGTGACTGCGGGTTCGTACCACGGTTCCGTCGACGCTACTGGATTCCACGCTAACTGTTACAATTTGTGGTAGGTATCGATATGGCATATGCCTTCTTGATTCACCTCGTGGGCAAGGAATACGCAGAGTTTAATCGGGCCATCATGGAATTCAGCGCTCGAGACGAGGGGGATGACGAGTTTGCCGCGGTTCACGGACTCGCCTGAACTGTGTGTCGCTGGGTGACTTGAATGTGGCCTAGTGATAAGTTCAATGGTCACCACACCAATCAATTTTTTCTCTTGTATGCCATCACATCGGTTCTACTTTTGTTCCTCCGATCAGCAGAACCAATCTTTGAAGTAGTCGTGTCGTTCCGTATCGAATACAAGTACCTTCACAGGAGACCTAAACATCTGATTCTTCTACGTATTTGGAAGGGTCTGCCCAGGAACAAGTAACCATGGGCGATTGTACTCTGAGCTCTCGCGTGACCACCGATATTCCCATTGTTTTCTCGCCTCGGAGTGCGGTTTGGACCCCAGATCGGAGGTTACCCGTCGAGCTTCGCGTTCACATTCCCTAACACATGTGGATATCATTACTTGTATATACGGGTTTATATTGGTATAGCGTGACAAAAGAGTCCGCAGGCTCATCCAATCTACACAGTGGAGGAGCAAAGAAGTTGTAGGTTTAGGCGGTCTTGGGGAAGAGGGCGATACGAGGCCGTATGACGCGGGATGGTGCGAGGGGGAAGTGTGCCAGATTAAGTCATGGAAATACAGCCACCACACACTCGCACGATCCGTTCAAACCCACAACTCGACACGATCGTTCGTGGTCCACACGTTAGACCAGGCGACCGGAATACTCGCGGTCTCACCCCTAGATTTATCCTTGTTCCAAGGGACAGCAGAGATAGGTTTTTGTCCTTCACCGTCACTCGACTTCGGCTTCTTGGATCTAGTGGGTGCTAGCCGCACGGTCCCTTTGATCACTTCCCCACCCTCCAAAACCTCATCAATCACTTCCCTAACCATAACCTCTCCGTCTACATTCTCAGGCCCGTCTCTCTTCTTGACAATCACGCGGGGTTGATGCGTGTTCGACGTCCTCAGGGCAAAGTGTCCCTCAAATGTCGGTGGGAGATCAACATGAACTGGTCCGTGGGTCGTGTGTCCGTCGAACCTTAGGATAGGCCATGACAATGAGGAAGGTGGAGAGAAACTGGAGGAGGAAGAGGGAGATGTCCAAATGGAGCCTTTCCCGGAGGAAGCAAGAACCGCTGGGTCCTTCTCACCGCCCAAACCAGAACCTTCTGGTAAGATTGGAGAGTTCTTTGCGGTCTCTGAAGAAGCAATTGGGGTCAACTCTGGTATTTGTCGTGCGCTCGATGGGTCGTGTCCTGGGGTGTGCGAATCGGGGTAGGGGCTATCCACAGGCCCAATGGTCTGGGTGGATGGGGGATCAGGAGGGAAGGCAACAGCGAGGGGACCTCTTGAGGTCCGGGTGGTAACTTTGAATACGCTTTGGACGGGTGCTCGTGGGTCAGCGTGTAATATCACACTTGATTTTAACGGGCTGCGGGAGAAGGGGTTCACGATCAGTTGCAGAATATATGCGCTGAAAATTAAGCAAAGACCTACGCATTAGAAGTCTTTAAGAGCAATTCGGTGTACCTCACATGAAGATGGGCTGGTGCGGGGGTCAACGTCGCGTTGACATCCAAACTGGCGTTCGAAGTCTCAACGTGAATCGAGGACCACGCTTCCATCGCGCCGTTTACGTTCTTATTCGCAGTTTGCAAGAAGATGGACTCGGCTCTCAAACTCTAGAAAGAGCGGTCAGAAACTGGAACACAGATGTACACGGCAAAATTTACCTCGACCAGAATGCTCTTCCGGGTCCTTGCTTTGAATTCATGGAATTCGACAGTGGGTGCAAGGTCTCCTACCCGGTGCTCGAATGCCGGGAGATCGGTGACGATTGAGGGTAACCACGCTCTCCTGTCTTCATGCTGAGATGCGAGCCTTGGAGGAACATAAACCTTTATCTTCAAATGAAGCTGGTACTCCTTGGGTATGACGACGTTAGTTTCCGGAGTCTGGGAAGGAGAAGGTAATCAGAGACGATGAGGATGGAAGAGACACGATTAAACTCGCCCAAACCATGACACCAACTTGACTCAGGATCGAGTCCTTCGTGGGCTTTCGGCCAGCGTTAGAGGTAGGAACCTCCGCGCCCTGGGCCCCGCCCCCCATGCTCTCACCACCGATCATGCACACCCTCGCCCAACCAAAGACAGATAGATCCCTATATTTCGCATCAATTTCCACCTTTATTTTCTGCTCACGGTCCCCTTTCACGCCTCCTCGGCCATTCTCACTCCAATCGGCGTCCTGGGAGATGGGGAGGAATTCGACGGTACCGTAGGAAAAGTTTCCCTGGGAAAGAAGGTAGAGTGGTTCGTTAGCCGGGATTTCGAAGAAGGTTGACGCGAAGTAAAGCTGGTTGATGGACGATGCCCCCATTGATGGGTCTGTGGCGAGAAGGGTTGGTTGGTGATATGTCCATTCGGGGTCTTTGCAAAGGTCGAGAAGTTCTACTGGGATATTCATCTGCACTCCCATTCGACCAAGTATGAGTGAAGGTTGAAATGCAGGCGCATATAATCATCACGATCACGTCAGTGACACCGTTCGTCAGAGGCAAAGATAAATAGGGAGGACGCACCCAATGGCTGTAAATAATCCGTACTCGAGACGCACCAATCCTCACAAGTCCAAACGCGATCCAAGCCAAGCCGAGTCCACCAAGAACGCGTAGGAGTAGCTTCCAGATATTCATACCTTTCCGCCTACTCGATTGCAGTCTGTGAATGCCAAGCATCCTCAACCGACCATGTCCCAGCCTCTCATGACCGATCCCCGGAAGTCCACCAAGTGAACTCGAGCTAGAACTCGGACTCAGCCCTCCTCCAAGGTCGATCCCATACCCGCTCCAATAATCGCTATCGTTACTTCCGCGTCCGAGTTCAACGGGAGGGGTGGAAGGGCGTGAGCGGGACCTCCTCTGAGCGAAATTCAGGCTCCCCCTTCGTGAGTTTGCGGTGGAATGTGGTGCGGAATGGGAATGTTGGTAGTCAAGTCCGGAGGCGCGGTCTTCGTCATCCCGGTAGAGTTCTACGAACCCATTCGACATTGAACCCCGCGTGCTCGTCGTGTAGTGGGAATATGGAACTTGCGAGGGGTGGAGAAGGACATGGGTGGGTTTCGAGGAGTCCCCTCCGGAATTACCTCCGCCTTCACGTTTGAGATTTGATGACATTCAGAGTCTCTGTGAGAGTCTTGCTGGGCTTCTGGGTTCTTCAGAACACTCGTTCCTCTGTCTCGCTGACCGGCAGTCCTCCCAGCACTCCAAGTAGAAAGCGTGTTGTGAAGAAAAAGGCAGCCAAGAGACGATAACTGATACTGCGTTCGACAGTGCGAGAGAGTCGCATCAAATTCCCTGGGTGGGTTTCACTCGCTCCACGATCACTGGGCCCATCCACAGCCCTGCGAACGATGGGCACGGCACAAATGCAACGCACTCAGGCATTCGCATTGTCTACTGACCCATCGGTGTGTTTGCCCCACGAAGCTGATTGCCGCCGTTATGGATTCATTGCTGGCCAAAACACTCGCATGGCTTCCCGCTGCGATGATGGATTTTATCTACCGCACTCAGTTCGAGATGTTCTCGTCGGGATCTGGAAGAACCCCCCTCCCTGAATATCACGCGACGCGTATCCCTGTCCTCAATCTGGAAGAACCTTGCGCCTCGCACCTTCGTATCCCCATTTGTTTACGGAGCCCACCCGCATATTCGTTCTTTCAACTCAAAGAACCTGCCATACCAAACGCATTGATGAGCGACTGCTGAAGCGCTGACCTCGGGGAGATATATGTGCCATTCGGAGCTACGTACCCCCTGCACCAGATACTGGAAAGTTGTCATAGGTTAACACTGCATTATCATACAGCCGTAGGGCGTCCTATTTCGTGAAGGTCACCCACGGATGGAATAAGCACAAGCTAAACCAAAATAGCACAAAGACAATCAGCGGAGAACACACGTTAAACTCCAGCAGCCTAATTACCGTCCTCTAAGCCTCGCGGACGCACCGGCTCTCTCTCCTAAAAAGGACTTGCCTCTGTCGGGATGTTATCGATCCTCTAGACGAAGCTTACCCGACACTTCGGATGATCTCAATCGGCAGAAGAGGACTGCGGGAACAGACTTGAACTTTATTGTCGTCTTCGTTACTCATCATGATGTTTATCTATTGCCACGCCCACGCAGACTTCAAAATGGAGCTCAAGCTGCCGATCCTCCGGTGTCTTCGATCATATTATAGGCGTGGGCGGGTCGGTAGGTGAGCCATAGGCCCACCGGGAGTGGACTGGGGTAGAGCGGAGGGGGGTGGTATGGATAGTATGGTGTTGAGAGGAGGGGCACGGTAGATAGTATTGGTAGACGTGAATATTGACCCGCTTCGATGCGAACGCGCGAGTGGATCGTATCACTCTCACTCGATTCTGATGTGGGCACAAAACCTATTGAGATCTACTCTAAACTACCGGTGGACAACATATTACAGTCAATTGTCGGGTGGGGTTTGCTCCTGCTCGCCCAGTTTTCCACTGGGAACATTCCTCCCTTGGCCCGGCCGTTTAAACGTTTATATCGAGTCTGTTCAGTTCCTTGTCGATCGATCTTTCGGGTGCAACGTCGAAGTCGGAACCGTCCCCTTGGAACACCTTGGAGAGCATGTGTGTCCATGATGATGTTACACATGGGACGAACGTCTTTCCTTGATGATCTACAACACACATAACCTCATTCTGAATTGTACTCTCTCGGATGTATATGAGCACTGGCGACCGGAGTGCTCAAGTCCTCAGCTCGGTTCTCTCCCCTCTTTACTACCAGTCAACGGCCAACGGGATGTTATTCACAGCTGCTCTGTCTTTATTAATCAGCTTGGGTTCCTCCCTTGTTGTTGCTTCCCCCGTTTATGACGGGTTAAATACTACGCTCCTCAGGAGATGCGGTACCGACCCTTCTCAGCAGTTAGTCTCCCAGGCCGAAGCCCACTTCGCCAAGAACAAGGTTATGGCCATCTCCGAGGTCGGGATCTCTGCTGTTATTAACATCCCCGTCTACTGTACACAAGGTTTCTCGCATTCGTTGTAGCGGAGCTGACGCTGGTTTGGTTTACAGGGCATGTGGTCTACGAGAGTACTTCAATTTCTGGAGGATACATTCCTGACTCCCAAATCTCGTCCTCCATAACTGTCTTGAACGCCGACTTCGCCACTTGCGGCGTCAGCTTCTACCTCGCTGGTACCAACAGGACCCTCAACGCTAACTGGTTCAACCGGGTTGGTCCCGAAAAGTAAGTAAACCCACCTCACACGGATTTGTTCGCTTCCTTCGCAGGATTGCTAAACTTCTGCCTTCGTAGCTCTTTCCAGGCCGCGATGAAGGACCAGTTGAGGCAGGGCGGAGCCAACGCTTTGAACGTCTACACCGTTAACCTCGTTTACGGTTCCGGCATCGGGCTCTTGGGATACTCCACATTACCATCTTGGTACAACAACGCCCCCAAGGACGACGGTGTCGTTCTCTTCTACGCTTCCGTCCCCGGTGGAACCGCCGCCCCCGACAACCTGGGCAGGATTCTCACCCACGAAGTTGGGTAAGCAGTCATTTCTCTGCATTGGTCGCTGGATGGAATTAAATTGGTCACGGATCTTATTAGACACTGGGTCGGATTGTACCACACCTTCCAAGGAGGATGCAGTTCCCCCGGCGACTACGTCGATGATACCCCTCCCGAGGCTGGCCCTGTCTACAACTGCCCTGCTTCGAGCGATACCTGCTCCGGTGGGGAATCTGATCCGTAAGTCCTTGAATGATCGCTTTCGAAGGTGACATCCTCACTCACACGATCGGGTCGACAGTTTCCACAACTTCATGGATTACACAGAGGACTCCTGTATGAACAACTTCACCCCTGGACAGTGCGATCGTCTCAAGTCTCAGATCTTCACTTACCGTGGTATCGCCTAAACAACCCGCACTGCTGCGTGCGGGTTATTTTGGAATGTCCAAGAGATTCTTGGAGGTTAAGGGGTGTCACCCCTCCCCCGCTGCCAATAATTGCCCACACCCCCATTCGTACTTTCCTGTATCATTGCAACCAAATACAGAAAAGGGTTTTTCGTCCAATCAAATCCGTATGGGACCGGTAAAATTCGATGCCCCGCGAGGGATAGTTGAGGCGTACACAAGAACAAACGTGGATTAATATAGGACATACCTCTGCAAAACGAAACACAACATGCAGGTGACGGCAGTAGCACCAATACCCCCCTGGGTGTGATGCCCACCAAGCCCACCCATTCGCGAATAGCTCAGCCCAACCTCCCCTCGTCAAATCCCGAACCGGCTCGAACGTGAAAAGAGCGAATGGCATAAGGACGACGGGGAGCCATTTCAACGCGGTCGTTATGGTAGGGCATCCAGAAGCAATATAGCTCGGAGTGAAATGTTTCCAAAATCCGTGCACGTGTTGAGATAGGCGTTGGGGAGGAGCTCCCGCGGTTGCGCCCATTTGTGATGTCACAGTTGTTTTCCTCCACCTCAATCGATTCTGGCTGGGGTGCGGGACCGGACATGTGCCGGTCATCTACAACATTCCGGATAAACATGATCACAGCCAGCGGGACAGCGAACCGCCAAACGGGTATGTCCAGTATGCTGGTACCTACCAATACCGCAAGCGTTGCCGTTAAAAGGACGGGACCCGAAGATGGCACCGCGTTTATCGACGAGCACGGAAGACGGTTCGATGGCAGATTGGGCCTCTCCTTGAACATCGATCGAACGTGGAACGTATTCTTGTCTGCGAAA
>Ga0307517_10015411_pt1 | contig 10162 bp, 9 predicted proteins | sample 23_EM_MG_FD_194515 | JGI IMG/M metagenome (GOLD analysis project Ga0307517, IMG submission 194515) | Populus trichocarpa ectomycorrhiza microbial communities from riparian zone in the Pacific Northwest, United States - 23_EM | ecosystem: Host-associated > Plants > Roots > Unclassified | place...
GGGCAGAATAAATCAGCAGTCTCTTAGTCGCAGAATATTTCATACAAAGCTTCCTCTTCCGCTGTGTCTGCAAGGTATCTACTGTAAAAGGCCAAAAATGATTGCATTTCCGATACGAAGAGCTTTGAGGAATTTCGAGTGTTACCGTCAGTAGTGACTGGGGGAAGAGGTCGATGCCAAAGGCTGACCTTTCGTGCATAAGGATCTGACACAGATCTTGCAAGCTTGTCGAGTTCGTCGCCAATAGATAATGGGCCATCAGATTGTGGAGCGTCGGGGAAAAACCTCAGGGGACGGCGCCGAAACCGAGGCATAGGGTGTTTGAAGAGAGGCATGATGATACTTAGTTCTAGACATGCTCTCAAGCGCTTTATCTGAAGGTCAAGTCTGCCACGCCCCCCGCATGAGGTGACTGCGCTTTGGATAGAAGCGGGCTAGAGAAATGAGCCCTAATATCACCGCAGTACAAAGGGAGTCCTCGATGTCGATAAGCCATAGTGAATGGAGCGAATAGAACATATTGCTTTCCTGAAGGTGATTGAGAAGAGGAGATCTTCTCGGATTTTGCCGGGGCTGAGTTTCAATATCTTTAAACCTTAATGTTGGGCATCATCACAAACTTAACTGCTCAACAGAAACCCCATCCTCAAGACTCTTCGACATGGGTCAGTGTTGCAATTTTGTCCGCCGTCCCCGTTGCCTTCGTTCTGAAGACCTTTTTATGATCTAGGTATCTCACGATCATCCCGCCACAAGCGCTCGGAAACCGGTGCCCAAAGGGCCCACTACCGCAAGAAGCGAAAGTTCGAGCTCGGTCGTCAAGCTGCTAGCACGAAGCTCGGGCCCAAGCGTGTCCACACCGTCCGTGTCCGTGGTGGAAACCTCAAATATCGTGCTCTCCGTCTCGAGGCGGGCAACTTTGCCTGGGGATCAGAATCCACCACCCGTAAGACAAGAATTATTGGCGTCGTACGTCTTATCAGCCCCCATCAATCAACCACCTCCCATTTTTGACCACTCTTTCGCAGGTTTACAATGCTTCCAACAACGAACTGGTCCGAACGAACACCCTTGTCAAGAGCGCCATTATCCAGGTTGATGCTACCCCCTTCCGCCAGTGGTACGAATCCCATGTAAGCCCACAGCTAAAGACATCCTGCCTCTGTCTCTGATTTACACTCCCCCGCAGTACGCCCAACCTGTCACCAAAAAGGGTAAGGCCACCGCACCCGCCGATGCTGCCGCAGCCCCCGTGAAAGCTTCAAACCATGCTCAACGCAGATTGGAGGAGAGGAAAAAAGGTATGTTATCGTCGCTCCTGTTAAGATTCGAGTTTTTACACCATTTATAGATGCCAAGATTGACCCTCTGCTCGAGAGTCAGTTTGCCGCTGGTCGCCTCTACGCTGCTATTTCCAGCCGTCCAGGCCAATCAGGGCGCGCTGATGGCTACGTTCTCGAGGGAAAAGAGCTTGAGGTAAGATGGACCAGTAACTTTGTAACCCCCGCTGACTTCATTTCTATAGTTTTACCTCAGGAAGTTGAGGACTGGAAAGCAGAAGCATGCTTGATTGCTTCCTCTTTTCCTGTTGTTTTACATGATGTGGACCATGGCACCAAAATAAGCTCATTTTCCAATTGAATCGAACTCCTACCATGACCATGTCTTTTGTATGCTGCGAATATATGTTTCTAATCACCAGCGTGCTTGGTCGTGGAATATGATGAGAATAAACTCAGGGGAACTTGTGACCACCGTAGTTGCTCACGGGTTGGACGTCCTCTTTGCTATCCTAGATTAGCGACATCTCCATCATCCCAATCTTTATTATACTCAGACTCACTCAAAGATTCACGAGACCATCGCCAAGATTGATCCAGGTCTTCTGGAGGATGATTTACCCACTAATGATGCTTACCACATGTTTATTGTGCGCATTCGCGACTGCAAGGGCAGGGTTACCGTTGATGAGGTCGCTATCTTTCTGCAGTCATAGAGGGTTTCATAGATGCGGTTCATCGCATCGCAGAAAATCAGAAAAACACTACACCGGCAAAAAATCAATTCGCTCCGAAGAATGGCGGTCCGGCGTCCCTAAGAATTTTGTTCTCCGGTTCTCTGGCTGTTTCATGGAGGTGAACCTTTCAGTGAACTTTGGGCGTAGCATGACAAGGATGTCGTACAGCACTTGTAACCGCCAACAAAAAATTAGGCGCCAGATCTAGAGGATGTAGCCTAGCAATGACAAACAAATGCATTTAGTATTGCCTGTTCACTGATCGTGACTACTTACACTTTTTCCAACTTCAATGGTAAGTCACCCAAAAGCGTGTCAATCCAAGCTTTACTGATTAGACTTACTACAGCTTATCTTCTCCGTATTCAAAACTCTTACAGACCAGCAGGTTACTGTGGAGCTAAAAAATGACCTCTCAATCACAGGTGTTTTGAAATCAGTTGACCAGTAGGCTCAAGGATATTTACTTTCTAGAAGTACGAGTTCATTCGTTGGCTCTAGATTCTTAAACATTCGACTGGACAACATCACGGTTGCTGACGAGACGAGGCATCCTCACATGGTACGTCATGCATTCACAACGATTCATCAATCTAATTGCCATGAATAGATGGCAGTGAAAAACTGCTTTATTCGTGGATCAGTCGTTCGTTATGTTCAGCTACCGGCGGAGCACGTTGATACACAGCTGTTAGAGGATGCGACGCGTAGAGGTGCGTAATTCATTGCCTATACTACTTGACTTGATGCTGACTTTATTATCCCAGAGGCCATGAACCAGAACAAGCGGCAGTAGCAATATATTCCCTAGAGCGATTTCACCAGTTCAAAATGTACATTACGAAATACAGCAACGACTTTATAATACATGGGCAAATGTGGATCGCCGTGACTGGGACCATGAATTCGAGCCAATGCTTTCGCGTTCATCTAACGTGGTAACCGACCAATCATCCTGGAAATGTTACTGAGTAATCAACCGAAATTCCTACATAGACATACTCTACGTGCACTTTACAAAGGAGCAGAGAATGATACAGATTAATCATTATCAGGGTGCCGCCAGACCTTGACGGTCCCGTCTGCGCTTGCAGTTACCATTTCTCCTGCCTCTGTTGGATGATGTTCTGTCCAAGTAATGATTTTGTCATGAACTTTGGGAGGGGGGTTTGGCTGCATCACTTTCGCCTGAAATTCCGTCAATCAGTGGAGGATGTTGAGCCCGTCAAATTGACGTACATCGACCAAATCCCAAGCCCACACCTGACCTTTCTCGTCGCCACAAATCACAGTAGCCTCGGCATGGCCGAAACAAGCGCGGCAACGATAGGACTCATTGACATGGCCCGTGAAGTCGTTCAGCATCTTCCCTGTAGTACAATCCATGAGGCGTATGTGGTTGTCGAGAGTGGAAACAAGATAGGTTTGGGAATCTTGAGTCGGTACCACCGATGTTACAGGTTCTGTCAGGGTGGATTATATTGGATAAATCACAAGGAACAAAGTTTCAAGGACGCACGCCCTATAAAATCTGAACGAAGTTCTCCCATACGTAGGTCATATGTGCGAACATGTCCGTCAACAGAGCCGGCTATGATATATGTCTGCCCGACATGGAGAGTTTGAACAGCATCGCGTGCTTCTTCAAGAATTTGGATCGACTGTCTGTTTTGTGACCTTCAAAAACGGATTAATGCGATGGAGATGCTAAAGGGACAACGGCGCACCGAAGGTCCCATAGTCTCACAGTGGAATCAAAGGATCCACTGGCAACAACACTTGCGTCATCATTGAATTCCACTGCATATATCTTCCCCATATGCCCTGCCAATCGTCGAGTTGTAGTGCCTGTAACAACATCCCATAGAAACACAGAGCGATCGCCGCCTGACGAAGCGAATTTGGCATTATCCTGCGACCTTTGCTATGGTCAGAATCATTAAAAGTAGGATATTGAAGCAGACATACACTGTAATAGAGAGGACTTCGTACCCATGTGCAGCGAATGTTTTGATTTCTGTTCCTTGATTAGCATTCCACAAACGTATGGTTCGGTCTTGACCTCCAGTCAGGATGTATTTTGCGGTACCCTTGGAATAGCGAGCGACATTTACAGCTCCCTTGTGGTTATCCAAGACGGCATGAAGACTACGCGCAAGGGGCACAGGCCCACGCGAAGGCGCCATGCTGTTTGAACTAGAAAGAATAGTTCAAAAAGGACATCGACTAATTTAGGCAAGCAATCAAGAGCTGTCAAGACTCGGAGATGCCGAGATTGTCCTGTCCTGTTGCCCAACCTCCGCCATGTCCAAACGCAACCTTTCCCCTGCGTATTTCCCCCCTGCGAAGCGATTACATGTTGCTGGGAACCATGGGTACCATTTGCCCCAAATCCTTAGCTTTGATGATTCTCTCTATGACGAGTTAATCCTCTACATATTTTCTCACCTTTCCTGGGTGGACCTCTGCCGTACTCAAGCTACGAATAGGAATTGGGCGCGACTCGCTGGCGACAATGAGCTTTGGAGAAATTTATACCTCAAAGTCTATGGCCGAACTCGTTTACGTGGGGCCAAGGGTTTTATTGGTCGGCTGGACGGTCGACAGGTAAGACCTCTCCCTGGTCGTGCCAAGGCAGATGACCAGAGAGACTGGAAATGGATGTTTCGCATAAGTTCAAACTGGCGGAAAGGTACGCCATTTGATAACGAATGTTTAAATTCTTGCTTTACACCTGTCTCAAGGTCGCTGTGTGGTGGAAAATTGTGCAGACGCGACCTTAATTCCAGCCGTAGATTCCATTGAAATTGAGGAATGGACTCATATAATTCTTGCTGGAGCGTTGACCGTGACTGCATCTTCTCAGCCTTCTCACCATCCAGTAATCAACGTTACTGGACTCAACCAACACTGCATACTCGAATATCATGACAACGAAGAATTAACTCGTTCACCAGCGCATATCACTGCCATGGCCTTAGACCAGTCTCCTCCTCTTTCTGGCAATTTATCTATGGCGTGCTTCCTGTCGTCAGGAGAGTTCACCGTATTCGAATTCAGCCATTCCTGTCCATCGCACATCACCCGCAAATATTCTCACAAACCAGACCATCGTGACAGGGGACCTCGCAAGAACACTATACACGCTGTTTACTACCACCCTTTATTGGTGTCACTCTCCGACGATTTTTCGCTCTCTATTTACGACCTCTCATCAGGAGAAATCCAGGAGAGCCAAACTCTGAGCTCTTTCACGTCGTATCCACCGGCCTCCCTCGTTTTGTCCTCGCCCTCTCCAGCAGTCTTCAAACTCGTCATTGCATATGCTACTCCCGTTTATCCCAAACACTGGTCCGTTGGTGCTACAGAGCTTATCATTTCTTCCAGCTCCGATATACCCACCACTTCCTCAGGGTCAACACTCCTCTCCTCCCCCTCATTCAGGGAAGATTACAAATTGTCTACACCAACGAAGATGTCGGTAATTGCCAACCGCACCATTCGAGCCTTCGACGTTCCTATGGGTTGGGTTAATGAATCTTTTCTCCGTACCATGCGTGAGCAGTGGAGCCGCAAACTTACAAACGTAGCAGACGCTCAAACAGATGGGAAATGGGTCGTCGTGGCTCCAGGAGATGGCATTCATCATGACAATGGCTCTATGACTGGTTCTCCTCCCTCGCATTCTGCGTCCCCGGGTTCTATTTCGTCTCCTCTGCATTCCCCCACGAGTCTTCAACTTTACCGGCTCATCCTCCCCCAAGGCAACTCCATTTCAGCATCACCACCCAAATTAAATTTTGTTCGGAGCCTACATGGTCAGACGAGTCCCGTGTCGTGCCTCGCTCTGGCCGACGGAAGGTGTGTGAGCCTAGGGCTGAATGGAAGTATTTGGGTCTGGGATTTAGAGGGTGGGACTGGGGCAGAAGTTGCACCAGCGGACGACTTGATGATGGACCGGACAGGGTGCCCAACGAAGGGTACCGTATCGTTCGACGAAAGAAGGATAGTCACTGCGCGTGCCGGAAAGGTCGTTGTTCGAAGATTTGATATTTGAAAATGAGCAGGAGTCGAAGGTTGTCATTTCTCGCGCAAGTCATGAGACTCCTGTACACTTTTTTGGTTAATTATCTCGTGAGCTCATCATTGTTCGACTGGCGACTGGTTCGCTGATCTTCATCTTAGACTCTTTCATGTATTTGTATTTTTATGTACTGATATACTCATCTTACGAAACGGTTCATCCGATAAAATCCTCGAGGCAGTCGGCACTACTGCAGTGTTATCATCAGATCCAAGCTGTATACCAAGCCCGCATGCCTTGGTTCATTTTCTAGACCCTTCTGCTAAATTCAGGTGGTGGGATAACGAAAACAACCTCGATCGTTCTTGGAGTTGTATCAACAAACTCGATCGTCTATTGTGGTCCCTACAGCATCCATTTCATTTCTCTTCGGCACGGCGCACTATTAATGTTCTCCTTTCGCGCGGCGTGACACTGAACCTAGTTGATTATCGACACAAAGGATGTCAGTCATTGCCTCACATAACCAGGGACCTGGACTTAGAGGATATGCAGGGTGTCCAAGTCATTTTCCCGGTTGTCCACCGAGGGTTTATGAAACTCGTGTTTGGCATTCTTTCAACCTTTCTCAGGGACGACATATCCGAATTTCCATGACTTTCCATGCCGTGCACCACCATAGGATGCCTTCTTGTGTCATCATCTCCGAATTTATCCTTTGATGTCGAATTGACTCTCCTAGCTTAAACTAAGCACCAAACGGACTCAATAAACGGTGCGTACGTGCAATCTCTGACTCCTCCAGGTTGATCACAATACAATGTCCGCGAACATGCTCCCCTGTAGATCCATTATCTTGAGGTTATCTGAAGCACTTCAGCGGATCGACCCGCTCCTGGCTCGTCAGGGGAAAACGGATCGAAACACCAATCGGACACGAGATAGAGATATATAGCAAGAGAGTGCATAAGCCAAGCTAGCCGAACAAGCAGTCCACCTTACAGAACCCCCTACATTTCACAAGGGAACGAGAGTGTTCTAGGCAACATCTTTTTAGCATTTCTCGTTCTCTGACAGACCGTGGCGGCGTACTAGCCCCTCGAACCCCGGCGATCGCATTATTATGCATTCTTCATCGAATCCCCATCACCGCCAGACAGCTGGGACTAGTGATAACACTAGATTGGGATCACCGGCGCCTACCCACAACGATCCCACAACATTCACATTTACAGCAGGGCAATTTATCGGGCGCACCTTACGCATTGAACTCGAGGAGCTTCAGAAAGCTGAATCTGGTAGGAAGCAAGTTACATTTTCTTGTGATCTCTTAGTTCACGTCTGATGTAACGTTGTGCCTTGTAGATATGCGAAAGTTGATCGCCGACCGTTAGATCCGCCTCCAGCGGTGCTTCTCCGCTTGTTCCAGGCTGGAGACTCACAAAATGGGCGGTACGACTACGAGCAAGAGTTGTTGTACGAGTAAACCTCCCCTTTATATATCTGCCTGGTTTTCCTGCATGCTTACGAGCTGTATTTATGATAGGGATGTCCTTAATGTGGGACTGATGTGCACGGTCGATTTATTCCCAGTACCAGAGACCGTCTATCAGCCAGGATCTCCTGGCTCCAAATCGTCTGCAGGGCCCTCTTATCAGCCGTCGCATGGGGGTGACTACCCACTGACGTACTACCCACTGCACCTCTACATGAGTGCGGGCGCCAGCACCAGCACTCAAGCAATGACACCACCGTTCCAAATTCCCCGTCGACAACTCGTGCTTGCACCCCTCCACCCGGCTGAGATTCCAGCTGACGCAGTACGCCAGATTGGAGACCACATTATCACCGAATCGTCCAAGTTGACGCCAGCCCTCATTGGCGAGAAGTTCGCTGAACCAACGTTGGTCGATTATCAGGGCAAGAAGGCCCTTGTATTTGTCTTTGGGGTGAGTTTTAATATCTTTTTGGAAATGTTGGGAACGGCGGTCAAGAAATATCAAACGGTGGGCTTGGTCTTTCGATCCTCTGGTCCTAGGGGGTCGACTGGGTGGGGCCAATGGGTCACTGTTGTGACCGCTGGAGCCTCGAAGAAACTTCGTCTGGGTGAAGACTTCTTGTTTCGGAACTTTGGCTGATGCTCTTTTTATGCTGACAGGACCTAGCCGTGCGAAGAGAGGGGATTTTTATACTGCGCTATCGGGCGTTTGACATATTTTCCGCAATTCCTGGAATTCCACACGCTCCGGTATTGGCAGAGCTGTATGGGGGACCGTTTAAGGTCTTTTCAACCCGCGATTTTCCGGGGCTGGAGCCTTCTACTGACCTGACCAGGGTGTGTCCTTGTTTCTCGCTTAGTTTTTGGGAGGCTTCTCGAAGGTGTTTAACTCCTCCTGCTCATAGAATCTCGCGAAATATGGAGTTCGTGTAACACTTAGAGATGCAGAAAGAAAATCCAAGAAGCGAGCCAAGGATTCGGAATAATGATAAAAATAATACCCAGGACCGTATCAACCATTCCTCGTGGTCCACTATTTTACGTTTTTCGGTGTTTGCCAATTTCTCACTATAGGTTACCTGTTCTACAAGCCTTAGCAAGCACTGCTTAGCTCCATTTAAGTGTTCGCGGACTTGGAAATTTTATAGGTAATATCAATTTCGGAAGCTTTCACGTTACCCACGCCACGTGATTGTGTCGCGTGCAATCTAAATTCTAATTTTATGTCGCGTCATGGTTCCTCTCCGTCCCCATCCTACTGGCGTTCGTGGCGCCTTGTTTGGGTTTACATCTCAACCTACAAGTAAATGCCACAACAGACCGATTCCGCTAAACTAAGGAGAATATGCAGCATTGGCAAAGGGGATGAAGGGAAAAAACTAAGGGTCGCAGGGAGGTACGTACTCAGTTGCCACGGATTGTACAAGTCGGTTAAGTGTGGAGTTGGCAGAGTATTATCTTATGACGTACAGACAGGGATTGTGGTGCTGATTGACGGAGGACATGGTCTGTTCCTAGACGTCGGGTTATGCCTGGACGAGCAGTCGCAGACATGGGCGACGGAGCGCTTGAGCCCGATCATCGCCCTTGGACACCTGGAATACTCGAAGGTGGGTTGGATACCCTTCTTTTGGGATCTTCTGACTTGGGTAATGTGGGTGCACAGGTGCACCTCGGTGCTTCGGTCGAGGGTAAAGCGCCTGCTCTGGAGATCAGCGAAGAACTTGTGCTGTGTGCTATCCTAGTGGTCCCGTCGCCTGACCTAGACCTCGCGCTGTGGAACAGTGTGGTCGCTGATGAGGAAGACGATGATGGAGAGAGATAAAGCTGCCTCGTGTTGACGTAAAGAATTATTGATCATGATTGGCGCAGGGTGATGTGGATGTTTTGGGGAACACGAGGTTGTAGGCGACAATGGTAATTACTGGGCATCGATGAAAGAAAGAAAGAAAATATTGTGGATGCCCTTTGACCATAGCTGCAAGAGAATAAATTAAGATAGACCGGCCCGGCAACTCAGGTCCCAGCGGATTGTAGATGATTTGCCAAGCGATCTCTGATTGGGGGACATGGCCTGCTCGTTGCCAGTGTCGTATTTCTTGTGTTTTGGAGAGCAGAAAACATAAAGGACGGAACAATACACGAAGCGCACGATTGTACGAAGGAAAATAAGTACTCTAGACCCAAAAGGGCGAAAATGGCACAGTGACCCAAAAAGGAAAATGCGCCTGTCGAACACTGACCTTGCTTTGCACAACCTATTCCTCTTTAACGTTGCACTGTCACCACCACCCACGACTTGCCCTTCCCCTTCTCTCGTTGCCACCCCAATTTCCGTGTGTCGGATTTACCCACATCGTCGCCTCTCACGCTCTCTCGCCAAATCCCCCTGCGACACACCATCCAAATGAACGCCATCGCGCCTGTGTTCGACCACATGCACACCGACAACCCCCAATACTCCAGGTGGCTTTACAGCACCTCGTATGCGCGCTCCGAGCCTCTGCCACAACAGCGGCCTCGTTCCCAGATCGTCCCGCCATCGCTTCAGACTCCGAGTCCGCCTCCTGCTTCCAAAGCGCGCCTTCCAATTCAGATTAGCCCCGGCGTTTGGGTAGAGAAC
>Ga0307517_10015412_pt1 | contig 10162 bp, 8 predicted proteins | sample 23_EM_MG_FD_194515 | JGI IMG/M metagenome (GOLD analysis project Ga0307517, IMG submission 194515) | Populus trichocarpa ectomycorrhiza microbial communities from riparian zone in the Pacific Northwest, United States - 23_EM | ecosystem: Host-associated > Plants > Roots > Unclassified | place...
GTTCATAAATGATGACGTTGAGATGCCTTCTAAACCAGAAAATACAGAGTTTGCTGGGAGCTTTGTTAATGTTTCTCATAAGCATGCGAAGAAGTCCAAGACAAGATTGATATTGGGGATTACAGAATTGTTGGAAGACTTAGAAAGTGATGGTGATGATAGCATTGTGGTGGCTTTGGTGCCCAGGTCTAATAGTGTTAGTGATCCTGTTGTCATCTCTGGCGTTAAGATTGAGTTTGTTAAAGAGTGATGATTATCGAGGACATCTCGTTTTTGCTTTTCCTTCAGGAGATCGATGTAGGTCTTTTAGTGTTTGTCTGGGTGCCTTGCTGCTTAATATCATGCACGTGTAATTCAACTCTGTACTTTTTTATTTAACAATCTACAATTAAAGTAATGGCCGCTGATTATTTTTTTTAATTGTTCATCTCTAGATCATAAATGTTGTTGTTCATCAAGAATCTGTTTTTGATGAAGTCATAAAGATTTCAAATTGGATTTGTGCCTCCCACAACTCTGTTTTAGGCTGAGTTTTCTAGGCTTGGCTGCTTCATACTTTCTTACAAAAACAAGTTTTCTATCGGGATAAGAGTTCCTCCAATGTTTAAGTCAATAAATTGTAAGAGGGAAGGAAAGTATAATAACAAGAACAAGAATGTAGGAGAGTGTATGTGATGGTCATGTGTGTGTTGTTATTGTCAAAGAATCATCTCAATCTAATAGCTTAAATTGTTAGGTGAGGTCACAAGATATAATTTATATTATTTTCTAATTACACCCCCTCAAGTGAAAGCCCTTTGGGCTTGAAACTTGTATAGACCCACATTACCTTGTGCTTAATTTTTATCAAATAAATAGGGATGGTGAGATTCGAACTCATGAGCACTTGGTCATCAAGGCTCTGATACCATGTCAAAGAACCATCTCAACTTAATAACTTAAATTGTCAGATAAGATTCCAAGATATAATTTATATTATTTTTTAACAGTTATGTAATCTTGTATGGACTTGTGTTGCCTTGTTCAGTCATGTATCTTATTACTTGTGACTTGAGCTATTTATACACCCTCATTACATAAAATCACATCATAGAACTTGAAGTTGTAGAAATACAGGAAGGTTAGGCGTCACAACTATTGGTGAGAAAGGTTGGCACATGGTTAGTGAGAAAGGTTGGCATCGTACTCACAAGATATGCATCATGCTAACAAGGTATGCCCTATACTTACTTGGTTATTATCGAGAAAGCTAGGTGCCACATTGACTTCTGAGAGGTTGCAACAATTTATTATGGTGTGTGCCAATGATGGGCTCTTTGGGAATTTACGCAAGATTTGGATTTGGCCCAAGGTTTGTTATTGGAAAAAGGCCCTTAACTTAGTAGATAGGAAGTCCACTTGGGAGGAAGCTCATTAATGGATAGGGCGATCTACTTGGGTGAAGAGCTAGCTTATTTGTATTCTAAATGCTGCTCTCACTGGACGGGTGCTAAGGGAATGGTTTCCCTGCAGGATCAATGATTACATATCCATCCTAATGTCTGGGTATTCCATGCAAGCATATGACATTCTAAGCTTTCTTTTTTTATGCAAACCTCAAAGATTCAAAAATCTACAATCAATCGACACGTTATAAAAAAGTTAAATTTAAGTTTATAATATAACTTGACATAACAATAACATGTACCGAGACACCAAGACTATAAAATCCAAACCCCTACCCAATACCTATTAAGAGATGTGAACAAGAAATATGGTTTATGCCACAAAACTTAGTTAATTCTTTGATAAGTCATAGTAGTTTCATGAGGAACCAAGAGTAAGAGCAAACTCTCACATACAAGTTTTATTTCTGAATAATCAATCAATCTCTTATCAAATTTAAAATCTAAATACAAGCTAAATAACTCTATTTATAATAGGTAAGAACATCCTAAAAAATATTGGAAAAATAATGAAGAGTTCTAAATAAAATAGAAAAAGAATAATAAATCAACTAGGAAATTAATACAATTCCCATAGAGTTGTTTGTGGACCTTATCACAAGGCTTTTCCAATGCAGGATTGACGTGAAATTATAATTCAATATAAAACAAGATCTCTAAAAAGTTTTGATAAACTTTTAGCTAGATCTAATGGTCGGATTGAAAGTTATACTTGTTAGCATAAACATGTGCATTAGGAAAAATAAGCCTCAAGCTGCCTCTAATGTCATTGAATGATAAGGAAACCTTGTCAATGGCAAAATCCATAAAATAAACATAAACATGAGTTGCTATCATGGAAATCCTTGCTAGAATAATCATAATTGTTGTCACATATGCTTTCCTTGTAGAAATAAAATACTTACTAAATAAGAAGTCCATAAATTATAAGGAAACAAATTGCAAAACCCCCATAGAATAACTTTTGGCATGACTTTAAACACGTTGTCCTATCTCTTCTAGATTAATTAATGGATCTATCATATATGGATAGAAAAATTACAATGTCTAGTTTTCATCCCTACTAGAATCGAAGCAAAATTTCTTCTGTAGCTTCAGATATATCTCAAATAGTGCACAAAGATCTAGTCAAGCATATTTACAATTTGTTAACCTAAATATCTAGAATCAACCCAATTAATTCCTCTTGGATCCTCTAAGTTTTAGACCTTGTAATAGGCCTAATTGGTATCTCTAATGGATCATTTGGTGATGCTCGTTGATTCATTTCATTCCCCCTCTCCTGAAAATGATTTGACCTCAAATCATCACCTTGTTTTGATGTTGGCTTGCTTTTGGAAAACACATTAACTTGATTTTGTGATTTTGATCTTCTTTTTCCTTCTTCTTCTTTTTTTAAATTGTAAACAACTACATCATAAATAATCTATATTTTTTCAACTTTTGTCGCAACTAGGTTTTTATATGATGAAAATGATGAAATAATACAAAAACTAAAAACTAAATGGATATAACATGATTTTAGAGCCATGATTTGATACCAACTAATGCGAAACTTGTTGCTACTTAATTTTTGACCCATGTTTTGATAAATTTTCAGAAAAATCCAAAAAATAGAGAAAAACAACGAAACTCCAAAAAAAATACATTTTTAATATATTTGCGTCGTTTTTAGCATCGTCTCAAAAGAATTTAAATTTTCAAGGGTTTTTAGAATGCGTTCGACTTTTAACGTGTCATTTTTAAAATAATTGATTTTTCTCATTGAGTCAATGTTGATATTGCTCGTGTTCAAAAAATACAAAAAATTAAGAAAAATCAAAATTTATAAAAAAAAGAAGTTAAGGGACCAAGTTGGAAACCTAGCAATATTTTTACCTATAAATACTGGTCTCCACAACACACACAAGAGGGGGGGGCAATTTTAAAACATTAGAAAAAACACAAAAAGAAAAACCCTAACCCTAAACCCATCACTTTCAAAGCCAGCCGCCACCCGAACCAACCAATTTCCACAGAACACTTACTCTCCCTTCCCCGGGCCAAAACCAGAGAAAACCAAAGGAGCGCCCCCCCCTTTCCTCTCATCTTCAACCTTCAGCTGGAGGCTCCCCCTCTCTTCGGTATCAGCCCAAACACAACTCCTCCCTCATAGCCGCAACATCATTTCCTCTCCATCCCAGCCGTTTCCTTCTCTCACCCAATAGCTGCTGGCTTTTTGTGTCTGACCTTCTTTGAAGTCACCGAACTCCATTCCTGTCCTGCAGCACTAGATATTAATTTGAAAAAACTTGAGTATACCTTGAACTTCAATGTAGCAGAGCTCTCTCTACAGAAATCTGTTTATGGATCTGCCAGTACGGAATTCAAGAAGGAATGCAATGGTTTCAGATCATCTACAATTTTCTCCTACCAGTGTTAGCATGAAAACGCAGAAGTAGAGAGAAAAGACATGCCTAGACTGAAAACTATGAAGAAAACTGAAACTTCAATAGAGCAGAACTCCCTCTATTGGTGCTGGTTTGCTGCACCACCAGTGAGGAATCGAAGAGGAGACATAAGAGTTTCAGATTCATCAGTTTCTCTTCTAGTAGAGACAACACATGATTCCACGCGACGGTAGTGATGGTGCTGCGCCACTCGACTTTGTCTACTAGCATCTGTTAGACGCCAGACTTGTCGCCTCGACTCCGTTAAATCCTATATAACCACTGTTTCTATGTGGTATAATCTAGACAAGAGATGTGAATATCATGGTGGGGTCTTGGGCCATTCATTTAAATACTTGCAAAATTTTCAAGAATCGAGACCGGATGATGGTGAGCAAGAAGCGAGTTAAGTTTGGGAAAGATGATGTCATCAACCATATTGGCACCAGAACATCCTCAGATTGACAAAAGATCGAAAATGCTTGGCCAAGCACAAATATTGCCAGAAAAGCTGATCCAAGAATGGTGCTGAATTGCCAATCATTTTGTTGTGGATTTTTGCCATTTTGCATTTTGTTTTGGGGTCATATCTCATCCTTGAACGAAACATGTCTTTCCTCTGTCTTCCTATTGTTTTGAAATCAAAAGATGTTTTTTTTTCAAAGGGTATTTTGACAAAATATTTTGATCAAACTCCAACATGCAAAATTAAGGCTAATTAATCTTGAAGATTAAAAGTATTTTGATTGCAGAAATGACTCGATGTTCGCTAAAATGGTATGGGGTGACCAAACAAATTTTGAGCTCACACATGAAATTGAACCACCCACAATGTAGCTAAATTTTAGCAGTATGCATAATGACATGTAGTGGATTCAGTAGTTACGGACTCGTGAATCATGATTCTTACAAGTCCAAATCATTACACTAGATGAGGTCAAAATTTATCGGTTCTAACCGACCTTGCTTGAAATGAGAAAAGACCATCTTTGTTCATCCCTTCACTTTCTAAAGATATATATCTCTTGCAATCCCCATTTGAGCCTGATAGAATATTTCTTTTCAAAAGAAACCCTGACTAGGATTACACCCCACACTGGGGGCAAATAAGAGATATTTTGAAGACAATGTTAGAATCAATGGATAAGGGGGAAGGCTAAGAATAAAAGTCCAACAATTAAGAGAGGGCTAAAAGAAAGAAACCATAGACTGGGGGCATGTGAGAAAACTTTGAGGAAGGCTATATAAAAAAAAGAGTAGAAATTGCCAACAATTAAAGGCAAGTCAAAGATTAAGGAAGGAGAACGCCTATCAAGCCTAGGAAGGGCAAAAGAGGTTTCAATTAAGAAAAGACATAGCATATGCCAAAAGTCAATACCAGGAAAAAAAAAATACCGAGTTACAAACATTGTCTTTTGGTATCAATGATAAAGCCTCTAATGATTAGATTGATTATTCATCAAGGAAGAAGTTGGATTTGCTTTATGACCTATGTTAAGAGAATTCTGATCTTTGAGGTTAACAAGGTTATATGTTATTTTCTCTACAAAGACAATAAAAGAAAGAGAATTGATGAATAGTTGATGTTGATCCTAAGTCTTTGAAACCCTCAAACACCTTTTTGAGCTTGTGAATTTCCCTTTCTTTCATGGTCATGAACCATAGCCTGCATTACGTGCTTTTAAAAGCCCTTTTCGATCGAGTAAGCAATCTGAACCGATAAATGGCGCTCTCAAAACTGGAAGAGCTTTTCTATAAGGGTCGTGACTTCATGAATTAAGCTACTGGTTATTATGCATATTGATAAAATAAATGCTAAAAAAAGAAACAACCTTTCTTGATAAAGCCTGAGCATCTTGTTTTTGAAATTAAAAAAAAATGTCACCTCATCACAGACCATCAAAAGGATATACCCAAAATCAAAGTTTAAAGTGGACACAAAGAACCATGGGAAATGACATTTTAATCTTACAACGGGTCGATTTTTGTTTTCAAAATACAAGACAATCAAAGGACTACATTGAATGACGTGCGTTGGGTCTTTGACTAAGAAAGCTTGATTTTCAAAAGATCTTTTCCAAAACTGATATCTCTCTGATTTCATTTCAACAATTAGACTTGAATATACATGACCGGTGAAGTATGAGATTTGATTCCAGAACAAGAAAGATTGTCGAACAAAGAAGAACATTGATTAAGTCTGCGGAATCCTTGACATGAAATGACATCAACTCTTCTCAATATTCCTTGAAAAGTTGAGACACCGTGGGGCAATACAATGGACCTTAAGAAGAAAAACAAGCAGTATTCAAATCAGCTTGGGGGCAAAGAAAGATGATTAAATGAAAAATCAGTGAACGGAGGACAATGTGGTTCAAAGAAAGATAATCAATGAACGAACACATTCAGATCACACCGTGGGCAATATTGTTCAAAAATATTCCATGATCTAGTGAACTCCATCAGCAATTGAAAACAACGCTGCTCTTGAAGGACATCTTCATATCTTCATCTTGGGGTTATCCTTTGAAACATGGCTATAACAGATGTTATCGCATAGTTGCATTTGAATGAATGTCGGAAAAAGTGCACACCACCAAGACTGACTGTGGAACCATCTGTTTTGAAGCTCAAAGGCACACTTCACTGCATGAATATTGGTGATAAATTGAACATCATCAATGGAGCCGATGCACTTCCTTTCACAATCTGATTAGACGAGCTGAGGGGAATCCCTGGAGAAGAACATTGAGCTTAAAACAATGAACCTTGTACTACAAGCTATAAGATGCATGTCTGGATGACTTGGCAGTTCCATAAAGGTTGATGATAACATATACTTGAAGAGTATTGTTTCAGCTTGAGGCAAGTTTATGACTGATTGACAATCTTGATGGTTGTTGGCACGATGCGCACAATCAATAAAAGAACAATTCTCAAGATAATCCAGAAGATAAATGATCGGTTAAGGTCATTCATGATGAATCAAGCAACACCACACTTGGGGGCACATTCATGCTTGATAAACAACGAGAGGAGTAATCATCGTGGATAGCCCAGGATAGGCACAACACTTACAGTTGAGTGGAGAGCTAGCATACGGATAAGCTGGTAAATTAGAAGGACAAAGAAGGCTTTGGAATGCAAACAAAGGCACCTTATGATGATGGGACATCAAAGTAGGGGGACCTATATTCCAAATCAGGTAAGAATGCATACATGTCATCTAACCTCAAAACATTGCATAATTGTTTTTGAATTGTTATAGGAAAAATCCTCAATGAGGTCCAGCAAGATTGTGGAAAAAGAAAGAAGGATTGCGTTGATGATAACCAAGAATCGGTTTTGATCATGGAATAAGAAGAAGATGAGATGAACCCTACCATTAGAAAAATCTCAAAGAAATGGAAAGATCAACCTTGCAATCGGGAAGCCTTGAGTTTTCAAACCCTACTATCAGGAATTATCAAGAAGCACCAAGTTTTTCAGCCCTTCTCCTATCATCCCTTTAGGACTTCGCCAGGTAAGTCCTATTCTTTTCACACTTGTCACTTCACATTCTTTTCATATGGGTAGGTCACCCATTACAATGAGACCACACTTTATATTTTTTCCATCTGGGTAGGTCACCCATTACAATGAGACCGCACTTCATATTCTTTCCATCTGGGTAGGCCACCCATTACAAAGAGAGTGTTTTTCACATTCTTTTCACCTGGGTAGGTCACTCATTACAACGAGACCAATTTTTACACATTTTTTTTTGTTTTGGTTAAAGGAGGTCACTAGATGGGATCTCAGGTAGCTTTGGTTAAAGGGAATCGCCAGATGGATTTCAGGTTGATCGAGCTTCACACATTTTTTAGTTCCAGTTGAATGAGGTCGCCAAATGGGATCTCAGGTGGCTTTGGTTAAAGGGAATCGCCAGATGGGATTTCAGGTTGATCGAGCTGCACATATTTTTTAGTTCCAGTTGAATGAGGTCGTCAGATGGGATCTCAGGTGGCTTTGGTTAAAGGGAATCGCTAGATGGGATTTCAGGTTGATCGAGTTACACATTTTCTTTGGTTAAAAGAGGTCGCCAGAAGGGATCTCAGGTAGCTTTGGTCAAAGGGAATTGCCGGATGAGATTTCAGGTTGACCGAGTTACACATTGGTTTTGGTTAAAAGAGGTCGCCAGAAGGGATCTCAGGTAGCTATGGTTAAAGGGAATCGCCGGATGGGATTTCAGGTTGACCGAGCTACACACATTCTTTGTTTAGGGTTAAAGGAGGTCGCCAGATGGGATCTCCGATAGCTTTGGTTAAAGGGAATCGCCAGATGGGATTTCAGGTTGACCGAGCTACACACATTCTTTGTTTCGGGTTAAAGGAGGTCGTCAGATGGGATCTCAAGTAGCTTTGGTTAAAAGTAATCGTTATATGGGATTTCAGGTTGACCGAGCTACACACATTCTTTGGTTTTGGTTAAAAAAGGTCTCTAGATGGGATCTCAGGTTAACGAAAAAAAAAAGAGAAAGAAAGAAGAGAAATAAAAGAAAAAGAAACAGAAAAAGAAGTAAGGTCTTTAGATGAGTGGATATTGAGCAAGTTAGGATGATAAGAAGACAAGTTTTCTTTACAAAGCTTGCTATGCAAAACATTGAGGAGTTTTGCTTCGTAAGCATTGTAAAGAGGGGGCATCTGTTGCTACCTAATTTTTTACCCATGTTTTGATAAATTTTCAGAAAAATCCAAAAAATAGAGAAAAACAACGAAAATCCAAAAAAATACGTTTTTAATATATTTGCGTCATTTTTAGCATCGTCTCAAAAGAATTTAAATTTTCAAGAGTTTTTAGAACGCGTTCGACTTTTAACGTGTCATTTTTAAAATAATTGATTTTCCTCATTAAGTCGATGTTGATATTGCTCGTGTTCAAAAAATACAAAAAAAAATAAGAAAAATCAAAATTTACAAAAAAAAGAAGTTGAGGGACCAAGTTGGAAACCTAGCAATATTTTTACCTATAAATACTGGTCTCCACAACACACACAAGAGAGGGGGCAATTTTAAAACATTAGAAAAAACACAAAAAGAAAAACCCTAACCCTAAACCCATCACTTTCAAAGCCAGCCGCCACCCGAACCAACCAATTTCCACAGAACACTTACTCTCCCTTCCCCCGGCCAAAACCAGAGAAAACCAAAGGAGCGGCGCCCCCCCTTTTCCTCTCATCTTCAACCTTCAGCCGGAGGCTCCCCCTCTCTTCGGTATCAGCCCAAACACAACTCCTCCCTCACAACCGCAACATCATTTCCTCTCCATCCCAGCCGTTTCCTTCTCTCACCCAAACAACCATAGACCGGCCTTCCCCGGTGATATCTCCTCCTCAACACCGCCAGCAACCTCTGCCATCTCTATAGCAGCTCCAGCGGCCGCGGGCGACAACAGATCTCTTCTCCATCTCCGCCGGCCAGACCCGACAAAAGCCTAGCAGCCGACGGCCCCCTTGGTCTTGCCGCCACCTGAAACAGAGAAGAATGGGAAAGAAAAAGAAAAGAACCGATCTGTAGAGAGAAGCAGATCCAAAATGGAGAAGAAGAGAAAAAAAAACAGATCTGAAAAACAAAGAAATAAAAGCCTAAAATCTACTAATTGTGTGTTTTTCTCCTTGTTGCAGGTGGCGGTGACCTTTATAGACGTCGTAGGAAGACAGAGAAGAAGAAGAGGTTTCCGATCCACTGTTTTGTTGCCTTCATCGGCAGCGGCGCGTGAACCCACGCGCCGCCAGTGGCGGCGGCGCGTGAAGAAGACGCGTCGCCACTGTTCCAGCATTGTTCATACAGGTCCAGAAGGTTTTCCAGCAATGTTCCCGTGGCTGCACTGTTCCTGATTCTATTTTGGGGCTATTTTTGTAATTTTAAAATTGTTTAATATATTTGTTGTTTAGTTTTGAATTTTTTTTATAATTTGTATTGTGCAAATGTGGATGTAAAAAAAGGAAAAGAAAAAATATATAGTGAAAGTGAATGTGTTGTTTTGAATTTTTTATGAATGTTTTTTTATGATAAAATTGCAAGGAATAAAGAAGAATTTAATATTTTGATTTGCTCATGGTCAAGAATTATGAACTTACACGTAAGTCGTATTTCTAATATCCGATGAAAAGATAAAATTTTTAAAACTTCTTTAACACATCAAAGCTATGAAGTAGCTTTCCTTAGGTAGGGTGCGTTAGGGGTGCTAATACCTTCCCTAACCACAACCAGTCCCGTATCTGTGAATCTCTGACAAGACCAATATACC
>Ga0307517_10015413_pt1 | contig 10162 bp, 5 predicted proteins | sample 23_EM_MG_FD_194515 | JGI IMG/M metagenome (GOLD analysis project Ga0307517, IMG submission 194515) | Populus trichocarpa ectomycorrhiza microbial communities from riparian zone in the Pacific Northwest, United States - 23_EM | ecosystem: Host-associated > Plants > Roots > Unclassified | place...
ACTGTTGATTTTTTGGAGAGGTTGAGAAAATGGAGGCGATGTGAGAACAATGGAAGATGGACTAATATTTGCTACTTGTTTGCAAGAAAGTTCACTCCTGCTGCTCTGGATAGGTTGATGAGATTTGCTCCGAAGGTCATGCAATTTTAGCTCATTTGTAACATTTTCTTTTTTTTTATTATTACTATTAGTTTCATGTAAAGCACCATTCGTTGATATTTGTATTAATAAACTTTGAGCACAGCCAGAAATGCTTCAAGCAAAGGCTTTCCATTTTATATTTATTCTAAAGAGTTATTTGTTGGATGCAAATCTGGAACTGACAAAACATATAGCAGCTGATAATGCGTTTCTGTATTCACAGAATTCAATCGTCTTGAATTCCTGATGCATATTCAGGTCATATGGTTCTCTGCTAGCCAGACATGTTGATGTTCTGCTTCTGTTCAGTGTTTGCTCATGTTGGTATTATGAATATTTTGTTGCACAGATAGTAGAGAATGAGAATGAATTGCTATGTATTATTGAATAAAGAATAGTGCCTTTAAATAGGCATTACAATGACTCAAATAATCGAAAACAGAATTAACTAAAGACTAGGCACTAACCCAACTTAACCCAACAGACCAGCCACTAAGTAATGAGAGCTGGACACGTATACCATTTATTCATCCACTAACTAACAAACTCCTATTGACCTGGACAACTATGCAGTGAATAAGAAAATATTCCCAACAATCCCTCCCTTAAACTGAACAATTTCAGATATTCAGTTTAAAGAATAATAAGATAGCTTTTAATACAATCATCCCAAAGAACACACTCCAAGCAACTCCCTTAGCTTGTGAAACAATGGTGTTTTAAGCGGCTTAGTGAATATGTCAACCACTTGGTCTTCACTCCTGCAGAAAATAAGATTAATTACTTCATCTTTTGCGAGATCCCTTAAGAAATGGTATTTGACATCAATGTGCTTGCTTCTCCCATGTAGCACAGGATTTCTTGATAGTTTTATTGTTGAGCTGTTGTCACAATAAATTGAAGTTTCTCCTTGTTGTTTGAACTGAATTTCTTCAAGAATCCTCCTTAGCCAAATTGCTTGACATGCACATGAAGCTGCAGCTACAAATTCAGCTTCGGTTGTTGATAAGGTAACTATTGGTTGTTTCTTGGATGACCATGAGACGGCTCCTGTACCCAACATAAAAACATACCCCGAAGTGCTTTTCCGATCATCTTGATCCCCGGTATAGTCACTATCAGTAAAACCCATTAAATCTGAATGTTCTCCTTTTTTGTAGAGTAATCCAAAATCAGCAGTACCTTGTAGGTAACGAAAGATTCTTTTTGCAGCAAGAAGATGAATCTCTTTAGGGTTTTCCATGTATCTACTAATGAGACTGACAGCATACATTATGTCAGGCCTCGTCGCTGTCAAATACATTAGGCTCCCTACAATTTGTTTGTAGTTTGTACTGTCAACCCTCTTCCCTTCTGGATCCTTGAAAAGTTTCACACCAACTTCAGTAGGTGTGCCAACTGAGTTACAATTGTTCATTTGAAATCTTTCTAAGATTTCTTGAACATACTTCTTTTGCGAAATGAAAATGCAAGTTGTTGATTGTACTACCTCAAGGCCGAGATAGTAATGCATCATCCTGAGATCAGTCATCTCGAATTCAATCATCATAGACTCTTTAAACTTCTCAAACATGGCATAATTATTTCCAGTGTAAATCAAATTATCCACATATAGGCACACAATCAGCATTTTTCCATTTTCAGTTTTGACAAAAAATGTATGCTCATGTGGGCATTTCTGAAATCCCTCCCGTAAAAAATAAGCCTCTATGCGACTATACCAAGCTCTGGGAGCTTGTTTAAGTCCATAGAGCGCCTTTTTTAACTTATATACTTTATCTTCAGCACCAAGTTTAACATAACCAGGAGGTTGATCGATATATACCTGCTCCTCTAGCTTTCCATGTAAGAAGGCTGATTTCACATCTAGCTGGAAAATAGACCATGAGTTCTGAGCTGCCATTGCAAGCACCAATCTGATTGTGTCCATGCGTGCAACAGGAGAGAACACCTCTTTATAGTCCACACCGAATTCTTGTTTGTAGCCCTTGGCTACTAACCGGGCCTTATGTTTGTCGATTTCACCATTTTCCTTCAATTTGGTCTTGTACACCCATTTGACACCAATGGTTTTGTGCCCTTCTGGAAGCTGAGTCAATTCCCAGGTATTATTCCTTTCAATTGCCGCAATCTCTTCATTCATTGCCTGACGCCATGTGGATGTTTTGACAGCAACTTCAAAGGTTGTAGGATCACAGTCAGAAAATAGGGCAAAATAGGTGAGTGGGTCTTCATCTTGGGCAATTCCAGCGACTTCATAATCTGCCATCCATGCAGGCCTTGTCCTTGCATGTAAAGGCCTTTGATCATCCACTAGTTGTGAACTCTCTACTGTCGGCTGTGCTTGCAACCCTTCTTCATTATCATTATCAATATCAGTATCTAGCACCAAAGGCTTGTTGGGAACACTGCTGTGCCATGACCAGAATTGGTCTTCATCAAAGATTACATCACGGCTAATCACAATTCTCTTAGTGTTAGGATTGTAAAGCTTGTAGGCTTTGGAATGGTCACTAACACCAAGAAAAACACATTTTTCTCCCTTGTTCTCCAGCTTTTTCCTCTTCACATCTGGAATATGGGCATAAGCAATGCACCCAAAAATCTTGAAGTAATCCACTGCTGGTCGTTTGCCACTCCAAGCCTCCTCTGGGGTCATATTTTGAACAACAAATGTTGGACTTCTGTTCAAGATATGAATGCTCCAAGTAACCACCTCAGGCCAGAAATCTCTTGGAATGCCACTCATATTCAGCAGACTTCGCACCATGTTTAGAATGGTTCGGTTTTTCCTCTCAGAAATCCCATTCTGCTGGGGAGTAAAGGCTGCGGTAAGCTGTCTTTTAATCCCATGATCTTTGCAAAATTCTGTGAATTCAAGAGAGTTGTATTCTCCTCCACGATCCGTGCGAAGAATTTTGATTGGTAATCCAACCTCTTTTTCAGCCAATGCTTTGAAATGCTTGAAAGAGGCAAATGCCTCAGATTTTTCCTGCAAGAAATAGACCCAAATTTTTCGACTAAAGTCGTCAATAAAGGTAATTATATACCTTTTACCACCATTGGAGGTTGGATTAATTGGTCCGCAAAGATCAGAATGCACCAGTTCCAGCTACATCTTTGCTCTCCAAGACTTGAACTTTGGAAATGGCTTTCGGTGTTGTTTGCTGACAACACACTCTTCACAAACTGATGAAGGGGCTGCAATTTTTGGTAAGCCAGTCACCATCCTCTTCTTTTGTAGGGTCTTCAGTCCACCAAAATTTAGATGACCATAACGAAGATGCCATAGCCATGCATCATTATTCATTGTTGCTAAGAAACAAGATTGAATGGTGCTGTTCAGGTAGAGAGGGAACATTCGGTTGGTTGTCATGTTTATTTGAGCAATTAAGCTCAAATTATCATCCCGAATTTGACATACCCCATTCTTGATAGAAATTTCATACCCCCTTTCTTGCAGCTGCCCTACACTGAGCAAATTAGTCTTCAAGTCTGGTACATAAAGCACATTAGAAATATTATGTGTGGAATCTTCCTTAGTCTGAATTGAGACCCTTCCTTTCCCCATCACAGAGACCTTAGAATTGTCTCCAAATTTCACATCATCACGAAATGATTCATCCAAGACAGAGAACACAGATTTATCTCCACACATGTGATTACTACACCCTGTGTCTAAATACCACAAATTCCTATTCGTTTCTTCTTTTACATGGCAAACCATTAACAACGAAATCTCTTCTTCTTTTTCAGCAAAGTTTAATTTCTCACCATAGCCTCTAGTCATATTAGTTTTACAATCTGACTGAAAATGACCATACCTATGACATCTGTAGCATTCCACATTGGATTTGTCTGCTGACATTGAGTGATGTTCTGATCTGCCACCATTCTGATGACCTCCTCTTCTTCTTCCTCTTTCATGAAAATGATTTTCATGATGTTGATTCTGCTGATGATGTCCACGATGATGCTGAAACTGCTGTATGTGACCACGATTGTCATTCCTTTTGTAGTCATTTCGTCCCCTGTCTCGCCCTCTGTAAGCCTTGACTGGAGTAGGGTGATAGTCAATTGAGGCTTTCAACAGTTGTTCTTCTTTATCCTGTTGGCTGATCTTCTGTTCATGAACCAACAAAGAACTCTGTAATTCATCGATTGACAGTTCTTCAATATTGTTAGACTCTTCGATGGAACAGACAACAAAATTGAACTTCGGTGTCATGTATCTAAGAATCTTTTCCACGATGATGACATCTTCAGTTTTGTCTCCATGGGTTCGCATCTTGTTGACAATTACCATTGTCCGTGAGAAGTAATTTGTGACTGATTCCCCTGACTTCATTCGGAGTGTTTCAAACTCAGAACCAAGTGCTTGAAGCTGCTGCCTTTTTGCTCTTGTTGACCCTTGATACTTCTTTTCATGGAGTCCCAAATGTGCTTTGATGTGTCTTTGCACAAAATGGTTTCCAGAATTGAGCGATCTATGGCCTGAAATAGAAAATTTTTGGCCTTAAGATCCTTCAATTGTAACCCTTCTCGTTCAGTTCTCTGGGCATTTGTCAGCACGACCCCTTCGGTTAATTCTGGTATTCCAGAATCAACAATGCTCCAATACTCTTTCGATTTCAAGAAATTCTCCATTAGCATGCTCCAGTGGTCGTAGTGACCATCAAACCGTGGAATTGAAGGTTGAACGAAATTGTTTTCTGACGCCATTGATGCTTGATGAAGCTACTGTTGTTTCTCTCACAAAGCTTTCAATTTGGTGGGTTCTCTCTCATAAATTTGGTGGATTCTCTCTCACAAAGCTCTCAATTTAGTGGGTTCTCTCTCACAAAGCTCCGTTCTCTCTCACAAAGCTCTCAATTTAGTGGGTGAACTTTCACAAAGCTTCATTCTCTCTCAATTTAGTGGGTGAAGCTGCTGCTGTCTCTCCCTCACAAAACTCTCAATTTCAATTCTTTTAATTTCACTCTAACCACGCTCTGATACCACTGTTGCACAGATCGTAGAGAAAGAGAATGAATTGCTATGTATTATTGAATAAAGAACAGTGCCTTTAAATAGGCATTACAATGACTCAAATAATCGAAAACAGAATTAACTAAAGACTAGGCACTAACCCAACTTAACCCAACAGACCAGCCACTAAGTAATGAGAGCTGGACACGTATACCATTTATTCATCCACTAACTAACAAACTCCTATTGACCTGGACAACTATGCAGTGAATAAGAAAATATTCCCAACATATTTTGTGTTCTAAAATCATTCTACTCTTAAGAGTTAGTTTCCCGTTTCAACTTTTCTAGCCTGGAACTAGGCCTCAACCTGCTTTTTCACAATTGGTTAATGGTTTAACAGGAGTACAACCTCCAGAACAGGTTGATCCAAAAAGATGTCTAGCAAATGGTGAACAGATAGATAAATCTAAAGAAATGGATTTTCCAGAGTTTCTTCACTATTACATCAAACAATCATTGTGAAAATGGTAGAAAGTAATGGATATTTGTGGAGTTAATGGAAACACAGACACACACAGCCACAGGTATATGGCGTTAGACAGAGGTGCTTAGACATTGAAATATGTGGTTCAGTCATCATCAACACTGGCAACATCCTATGGAAGCTTTTAGGAAAATGAAAGTGCAATCCAAAAGCTTATCCTTCTTCGCTATTTAAGGCAAGCAAGTAATATTTAAAGGAAATAAAATAGCTGGTAAATTAAATTGATAATAAATTAAATTATTTAATTTTTTTTATTTAGAATTGTAATTTATATTTGGTTCAACTTATTAGAAAATTTAATAGATCACACATATAAAAATCATTGATCGGAAATTAAAATAAGATGATTAATCAAGTATAACTTGATTGTAAATAAATTTTAGAAATTGAGGACTAAAATATAATTAATACAGGGTATTAAAATTCTAGATCTAGAAACAATCAAGTAAGGACTTGATTGAATAAATTTATAAAATTAGCCTAAAATAATATATGTGATATTATTTAAGGGAAAATTGATATATTTCCATTTATAGGATTTTTTTAGGTTTCCCTATAAATAGAATGTTATATCTCTTATTTTCTATGAAGAGAAGGGTGAGAAAAGTACGGTACGTAAACATCTAAAACACAAAAGAAAAGGGCTAGCACTCTAAGGTATAATAATTTTTCTCTCCTAAAAGGGTTTAAGAGATTTCTCCCTAGTGATTTTCGTGGATTACCGTTAGAGATCGGATATTTAGACGACTATGATTTACGACAACCCAACCTTGAAGCAAATATTCAAAGTCAAAAAGAACATTTAATCTTTAGATAATCTTTGCATAAACCCTAAACAACTCTAGATCTATCTAACGAGATCCTTGGGACTCTTGAAAAATTTTAAATTTATTGTTTCTGCTGCGTGTATGTGTTTTGAAAAACCCAACAGTGGTATTAAAATCTTCGTTAGATAATTATGGTTGTTGATTGCATGTTTTTATTGTTATTGACATTAATAGAGAATTAAATTTATGTGAAAAATTTATTTATCTCAAATTTAATTATTTTTAATAATTTTTCAAAAACAAGGATTCTATCTACTGTTCCGACCAGATCTAGCCAGAATCCATTGTTGAAATTAAAAAAAAAAGGTTTTAGGTGGCTACAACAACCACCAGCAATGACGACACTTGGTTGTGCTATGCACACTACTGATGTTGCTAAGGGCTGCCGTTGGCATGAGCATCTAACATTGGCAAAAACAACTACAACAGTAAGAAGAAGAAGAAGGGGCAGAATTTATGATTTTGCCCCTACAACATATTATAGAGTTTTTTAGGGATAAAATTACAATTCTACCCCTGAAACTTATAACTAGAAATATTTAGGGTTGAATATAATTTTAGCCCTCCATATATAAAATAATAATTTTATATTAAAATTGAAGCCCTAAATGAAATTATTTATAGAATTAATTTTTCTAATTGGATTAGGATTGAATTAAAATGTTTAATTTAAAATTTTTTAGTTTTGTTATATCCTAATAAGATTAGGATTTAGTTAAAATGTTTAATTAAATAATCTTTAAAAAAATGACTTTTCTAAAGTAAAGAGAGTTTTCAAGCCAAAATATTTTATTTAATTTATCTTAAGATAGTTTAGGATATTAATAAGACTTTTAATATGCTAGATTCAAATTTAATACATTTTCATCAATTATTGGTGAACTTTTATTTCATCATGGTACTTGTTTAATAATCATAGTCACATCATAGCAACTCTTGTTCACAACATGCTTGACTCATACTTCAATTCACTTTCTCAAATACACTTAACTTGTATGATTGTATATATATCTCACAATCATCTCTGGTTCACATCATTGTTTCAATCCCCAACACATTTAATTTACGATACCTTTTGTTTTATAAATATGTTTATGCCTTTTTAGCTTCTCGAGTATCCTGTTTGTTATAATCAAAACTCATGTTATTTTAATTCATTATATACCATTATGGCTCCCTTTTGTGATTTCTTTCATATGCACATTCATGTTCTTTTAACATATATTTTATTGTTTTAGCTTTTTGTGCGATTATTTGCCCAGTTTAATTTGACGCATTTTGTATTCATCATCATCATGGTTCATCATTTCATTTCCTTTTAATATAGACAATGCTATTATCTTTCACACTATTTTTTTACTCATTTTCAAAAAGATTTAAGGCTTGCACTTTATCTCGACATATTACTTTCAAATGAAAACTTTCTCGATTTAATAAAAATTTTACAGTGTCTCCCGTAAAAATTAAATGATCCCAAGTGTCAATATCAACAATCCAGAAGCATTCTAAACATTTCAGGGTCCTACCATCCTAGACTTTTACCATCACATTACTGATCATGAATATAATTCAACAAAAATATAACAAACCATATACACATCTATTTTATTTGATTGATGCCATGTCATGTGCTCAACAGTTTTTGGTGACATAAATAACCTCTGCAGTTTAGGTGTGATTGAGAAGTATCTAAGTTTTTTATATGCCACGAGAGTCTTTCCCTTGCCAATTTTGAGTTTGTAACGGGAATGCCCACATGTCATGCACTCAGTTAGCTTAGTATTTTTAAGGTAGTACAACATACAGAAGTTAGGGCGCATGTCAATTTTCTAGTATCCTAAACCGAGGGGTTTCATCATGGATTTAGCAGTATAAAAGTTCTCTTTTAGCCTGTTTCATTTAGGTAAAATGCTTATCGTCCATTTGATAATTCTGTTATAACTGGCTTCACTCAATCCATAATCCGAATTGATATGTGCAATGACTGATAATTTACTGTGATTCGTGCAGCCATTCCATAATAATTCATCAAAATCTTTCAACAGATAAAAAAACCTGGTCACGTCTGCATTAGGTTCTTCTTCTATGATTGGACATTGACTAACATTACCTTGATTCATTCTCATTGCATCCATAATCATATTTCTATAAGGATTATTGTTGTCATTTACAACTCCATGCACGTTGCTAGCATTAGAAGTTGACCCAACCATACTTTCTACCATGCTCTCATTACTAACAAATAGTTCTCCGTATGTATACCAACATAGGTAATCCTCCATGAACCCTTTGTGTAGAAGATGTATCGTTATAACATCTAGATGCATAAACTTTTTATTTTTACATTTCCTGCATGGACACTTAATACCGCCTCCACTAAAATTTCTCGGAATAGATGTTGTGAAATTAATAAAACCCTAAACCCCATTACAATAATTTATCCTCTGTAATCCTTGGGGTGAATCTCGATACATCATGAATGATCATCCATGACTTCTATCGAACCTTTATAAAATAATGATGACAACATGTATTAATTAACTACATTAAGTAAATAAAATTGCAAAAATATTGGTTTAGCTAAAGATTATCCAACTTACTTTAAAACTTCTTTTAAATATTTATTATCAATTATCAACGTCCATACAAATTTATATACATAAATTTATGAAAATTACAACTCAGCAATAACATTGATAAAAATTAAAACGGACCCGTTAAAATAGCTATTATTTATTTCATCACAACACATCTAATTTGGTAATTCGACATAAGTTTCAATAATTTACAAACAAATACAATTTTACAAAATCTAAAACAAACCATAATAAGTACAAAATTCTACATTTATACTACAAGTTTGTTTGAGAAAAAATAATAAAACATATATATACCCTAACAAAATACATATATTAAAAAACATTCAATAATAATAAAATTGACATTTTAATGTTAAAATTAAAAAAGATAGATTTACTTATAAAAAATGACAAAATCCACACACTACCAGAAATTTGCTTAATACCGACGGAATTGCCGACGGAATAATTCTGTCGGTAATTTAGGGTCGCCATTACCGACAGAATTTAATTCGTCGGTAATTTCATCGGTAGATACCGACGGCAAAAATCTATCGGTATATACCGACGAAATTACCAATGGATTCTTGAAGATTTAAAAAAATAGCGCGGTTCGCTGACGTGAAGGTTATTGCGGGTTTTTTTACCGACGGAATCATCGATGGATTCAAAACGTTAGCTCCGTACGGTGACGTGACCAATTCACCGATGAAAATGCCGACGGAATCACCAATGGATTCAAAATGGCTGCACCATACAGTGACGTGCCTTGTTTGCTGACAGATTAGCCGACGAAATCACAGACGGAATAGTCCGTCGATGAAACCATCGGCAAAAGTTAATATATCCCCTCGCACTCGAACCTATCCTCCCCTATTTTCTCCTTCTTCTTCCTCATCTCAACTCTCCCCAACTGCAAACAACCAGCCCCCCCTCCCAAAAAACAATTTCCCTCTTCTCAGAACAATAAGTTATATATCTTGAAGTCTTCTTGTCACAGCATCCGTGTTCTGATTTACCGACGGATTTTTATCAGTTTTTGTAAGTAATTCTATCTTTTTAAATTTTAACATTTAAATATCATGGTTTTTATTGTTTTT
>Ga0307517_10015414_pt1 | contig 10161 bp, 9 predicted proteins | sample 23_EM_MG_FD_194515 | JGI IMG/M metagenome (GOLD analysis project Ga0307517, IMG submission 194515) | Populus trichocarpa ectomycorrhiza microbial communities from riparian zone in the Pacific Northwest, United States - 23_EM | ecosystem: Host-associated > Plants > Roots > Unclassified | place...
TATGTTAATAAAAAAAAATTACTGAACAGATTGATATTATAATATGACAACAGAAAATAACAGTATAGACATTGTAAAAGCCAAATAAACTTTTAATATTTTTTAGTCATTGAATTAAATAATGGATTCCTAATCCATTGCTAATTGTCTCTTGACATTCATCGTTCGCTTATTAACATATAATATGAGATTAATTTTTTTATGTTTAAATATGGTTATTAACTTCATGACTCGTAGGATTAGTCGAGGTACATACAAGTTTGCCCGAACATCTACGTTAATAAAAAAGATTATTACTAAACATATTGATATTATAATATCACAACAGAAAATAACACTATAAACATGGTAGGAGCCAAACAAGCTCTAATATTGGATGAACGTCTTCTAACCTATATCTTGAGAATCACTCTCAAGCACAATCCAAACACAGCCTAACCTGACTAGTTTTTCTTTAATTAAGAGTATAGTTTAAATTCTGATGAAAGGGAAGAGTATGGTTTATCCACATCGCCCACCATATTCTATATTCCCATTGAATAAAGTAGAAGCATATAAATTATAGTATATTACATTTTCCCACAGAGGAAACAGCAACCATCGTTTTCCATAATAATGCCGTTGCTTTCCCTTTGCTTTCTCTTTTCATTAAAACACAGCACATCTGCACTGCACTCTGCACTCTCCCGAAACCCCAACTCTGAACTCACTCTCTACTTTACTTCTGATCTCAACAAGAATTTTAAGATTTTTTCAATCACTATCGCTTCTTAATTCTGTCTGCATTCAATTATCCTCTGATTTACTCTCTCTCTGAAATCTTTAAGATTTTCAATTTCTGTTCAAAAACCTTTCCTTTTGTTTCTCTCTCTATATAAATGTAAAATTATGCACCAAAACATTATTTTTTATATGTGCGTGTTTGATTTGTGAGAAAATATTGAAGAAAAGAAGGGAAAGTTTGAGTCTTTTCAAGTGAGCACTAATGGGGTTTGTCAAGTGTGGGGTGTTTTTTGTCTCGGTGGCGGTTCTCATGGCTTCCTTTTCTGTTTCTTACACTGACCCTAATGATGGTAAACCATTTTCTTTTCTGGGTTCATGTTTTTTTGGCTGTCATGTTTTTTGTTGGTTTCTCCTCCTTGGTTTTTTGGATGTTTTGCCTCATAATGCTCTGTTTGTTTCTGAAGTTTTGATATTTTATTTGATTTGCCTTGTCAGTTGCTTGGCTTTCATTTGCTTGCGACATCTGTACATCTATGCTTCTTATTTTATTTTTTTTGAAATATTACCGTGATTTGCTTATTAATGCTCTCCTTCTTCTTCTTCCTTTAATCATTTGTGTTTATGGGAACATGTTAAAGAATGACTTAAATTTGTGCTACTGAATTTTATACTTTGTTGGTAACTAGACAGAGTTTGTTCATGCCATCTAATTTACTTGCCTAATATTCCTTATTATGATAATTCTTGACCCAACTCTATTTTATCCTTGCTTGATTAATGATAGTGTCACATATGGTTTTATTTTTATTTTTATTTAATTTTTGTGAGTCTCGATTGCTTCGGCTTGTTAAATAATCTCTGACTCAGTATATATATGTTTCATTTCTTTCTTTCTTCTTTTTTATCCAGTGACTGCAATGAATAGCTTGTTTGTTAGCTTGCAATATCCGCAGTTGATTGGTTGGGTTGCTATGGGAGGAGACCCATGTTCAGATGCATGGCAAGGAGTTGGTTGTGTATTCTCAAACATAACCTCATTGTATGTTCTATTTGTATCATTCTTTCTTTATTTATTTAATTTCAATTAGTAAATTTCTACTCAACTCAGTAATCGAATCTTTTTTCTTACAGAACACTAAATGGCTTGAATTTAGGGGGAACCTTGAACAACGATTTCAATAAATTTACATCAATCATAGATATGTAAGTGCATTGGTCACGTCTATGTAATTATGAAATTGGTGGGGAAGATTAGTTTGGCGACATAATTTTCTCAATCAAACCTGTTTATGGATCATGATGTTTTCATGATTGTTGTTTCTCTTTTAGTTCATAGGAATAGTATTGATGAGTTTTACCTTAAAAAGTTTGAAGAGGGTGGTTAATGACCAGAATCATCCGGGATGATTTTAAGAATTGACGAGTTGGCAATGGTTAAGTTCATGATATATGCAGTTTGTAAATGGAAGTTTTGAAGCCCCTGTTGTTAAAGACTTATGGTACTTTCTATCACTTTTTTGTTGCAGAGATGTTAGTGATAATCATATTGGAGGGGATATTCCATCGGCGTTACCCTCTACCTTGAGGAACTTGTGCGTAAACTTCAACCTTGCTTTTATCACCAGTTTAACAAACCAGTTCTAGAAAATTATTGTTATTTGTCAATGCTGCTATTCCTTTCCTAACATGTACATTTCCTTGAGGAAATAATTTGTGTGGCTTCTTTTCCTATTCCAGTTCTCTTGCTCGCAATCAGTTCACTGGAAGAATTCCAGATACTTTAAACTCATTAGGTCAACTGTTAGACTTGTATGTTCACACAAAAAACTTCTTAATTGTTTTATACTGTGGAATTGCACTACCTTTACATTATGTTTGTTCATCTGAAATCCACTTTTATTCTCCTCAGATCTTTCCACAATAATCAGCTAATTGGAGGAATACCAGATGTCTTTCAACAAATGACAAGTTTGTCAAATTTGTAAGTATTTCAAGTTCAATCCATTATTCTTGTTGAAAATAGAAATTGCCAGATTTTATTTTTAATCATCCATTTTGGTTCAGGGATCTGTCTGGTAATAATTTGAGTGATCAGCTGCCTCCTTCAATGGGAACTTTGTCTTCTCTCAGCACATTGTGAGGCTCTCATAGAGTACTTGGCTTCTTGCTAATACTGCAACAGATTATAGTTACTTGATGTATACATAATTTTTGTTTTGCAGGCATTTGCAGAACAATAGACTTACTGGGACCCTTAATGTCCTGCAGGATCTTCCCCTCGAGTATCTGTAACTTTCTTGCCACCTTTCTGACCCCTAGTGTTCTTTTGGTTTTTAAGTCTTTTAATTGGCAATTCTTTCAAGGATTCAATTTTTATGCTATTTTCTTTGTACAATTATTTTTCTCTTTTTTTTTTTTTTTTTGGGGGGGGGTGTTATGTATAATCAAGTGGTGAAAGAAACAAACACAGAGGACTCAAATCTATACTCTGTTTGATTCACTACTTGATCCTGCATCAGTGAGGCAGCAATGCCCTAGTTGGTTTATATGATGTGCTGACCTTTTCCTCAACAACTGACATGCTATCCCTTTGTTTCTGCATAGGAATGTGGAGAACAATCTATTTTCTGGGCCTATTCCGGAGAAGCTGCTGGATATTCCAAATTTCAGGTGAAGGACAAACTATCTGTTAGTATATTTTACACCTAAATTTATCAGATATACATGTGCATTTATGGAGAAAAGAATGTACAAGACTTATGGTTAGATCATAAAGAAAGGGAGAAAGCCATTGGGATCTAGAGAGAACATGTCCACATCCAAAGACACAAAAATCTCATTAGCCAAATTGTGCATGTCATAGTAATTGTTGATGCTATATATTCTGAAGTTATTTGGAAGGTTGATGGATGATTTTCCATGCCTGTTCATTTGGCATTTTCAATTTGTATGGTATAATCTTTATTTTTTATCTGCTTGTAATGGTAGCATGTATTTTGCAGAAAAGATGGAAATCCCTTCAATACATCTATCATTCCTTCTCCACCACCTGCCATCTCTCCATTTCCAAGCTTGCCACCTGTTGCAGAAGCACCTCAGAAGCAGGCAAATGGTCCTTCTGCCTCAGTAACACTAAAGTCTGGAAGATCAAAAGGATTTTTTGCATCTAAGAGGGTCATTTGGATTGCTGTTATAGGGGTAGTTGTTATTATTATCATACTGGGATTATGTCTTTTAATGTCAACATGCTGCAAAGGAAGGAAAGCAAATGAAGAAGACAATGAGAGGCACAATGTTAGTGTATATAAGAGCCATATAGATGAGCCCATCAGTAAATCTTCATTTGAACGAAACAATCAAGAGAAAGGTAACTATCATTGCAGGTTGTTGGTCAAAATTACTAAAATTTTCCACTCTCTTTTGTGTCCTTTTGCCTGAGAAGAGGTCCTTTGAGCAGTTACCAAAGAATCAACCGTAAAGCTGCAAGATCAATATGGACAAGAAGCCAGAAGGCAGGAAGCATATCCAAAGGCACAGGGTGAACAGGATATTGATTTGAAGAGAATGGCTGCATATTCAAAGCAAAAGATGGATCATGGGATAAACATGACAAGCATGGATGCAAATTTTATGCCACTGCAGCCGCTGCCCCCACCTCCCCCAAGCCTTCCTATTGGCAATGTCATTGCAAATCCAATTGGGCATGCAGCTCATGAAAAGAGTCATTCAACCGGGACTCTGAGCTCACATTTTCCAAGGATTTTCACCATTGCTACACTTCAGCAGTACTCAAACAGCTTTTCAGAAGAAAATTTTGTTGGTGAAGGGACACTTGGCAGTGTTTACAGGGCTGAGCTTCCTACTGGAAAAGTAAGATTCTCTTCTCTAGCATTGAGCTGATTTTGGGAATGCCATGTGTCATTCATGTGATTTCACAAGCCTTCCCATGTCAGTGTTATAGCATTGCATGCCCTTAAATTGAGTTGGTTCTGAACTTATTTGTGCTTCCTACTTGAACTTTATGTCTGTGCTCATGTTATACTGTCATTTGTCTTCATTTATTATAAACTCTGTCAGTGTAAGATTCTCTTCTTTTCCTTGGTCTTAAGCTAAATTTTGTATCATATTTTGCTAGGATACTTTCATGGCCAATCAATTACATGCAATTCAAAGTGTGAAGAACTTTAACTTAAAATGTTTAGAGAATTCTTCAGGATTTTTCAGCACTTTCACAGTGTGCAAGTTTAATCCATTTTCTTACTCTTGTGCAATTCTTTTATGTCTGTCTCATGGACGGCCATGAGTGGCCTGATTTGCATAGGATGGCTAGAGCCTGACATCTGATTTCTATTTATTGACCCTCTTTTTTTTTTGGTTTATGTTATCTTTGTTAGCTACTGGCAGTCAAGAAGCTAAACAGTGGAGCTTCCAAGCAACAGACTGATGAGGAATTTCTTCAACTAGTTTCTAGCATATCGAAAACTCAACATGATAATATCGTGGAGTTTGTGGGATACTGTAATGAGCATGGGCAACGGTTACTTGTTTATGAGTATTGCAAAAATGGGACACTGTATGATGCATTGCATGCGGATGATGAAATCCATAGGAAATTCTCATGGAATGCACGTGTCCGGCTGGCACTAGGAGCTGCTAGAGCCCTCCAGTAAGTAGAGCTACCAACTAACTAAACCCGAGGACCATTATTTGAATGACTTGTAATTAGATACTCAGTTAAAACTGTAAGATTAGATAGTTAAAACTGTAAGATCATATTAGGCCAGATGATCAATACATTGTCTTTGTTGCGTTTCTTATCTTGGTGGCCTAAGGGATTCCTAGATGTCTCACAAGTCCATTACCTCCTTCATTTTGGCTTGCATGATTATGAAACAGAGGTCATTTGCCTCCAATCTTTAGTCATTAGTCAAACTGACTGTCTTTTTACTTTTCTTTTTGGTAAGGTATCTGCATGAGGTTTGTCAACCACCTATTGTGCACTGGAATTTTAAATCTTCCAACATTCTCCTTGATGATAAGCTAGTAGCTCGTGTCTCAGACTGTGGCCTGGCTCCTCTGAAATCATCTGGCTTTGCAACTGAGGTAATATTTTTGTTCTATGGTCTAAAAATCTAGATCTGAAACTTTGCTACTGTATCATCTGATTCTCTGTTTGTTAAGATTTCAAGTGGGCAAGTTTGCAGGATTACGGAAATTAAATTAATAGCATAAAGGTGCTAAAATTGATTATTAAACTTGATGAATTTTTCTTAATCCAGTGCTAATAAAAAAATGATTTATTACTTTAAGCCTTAATTGATGTGTCCACTTCAAGCTGCAAAGTTTGACTTTGGTTGTCGTTATTTGTAATTTGTTGCTGATGTTGAAGAACATGCCTTTCAGTTATCAGGGCGCGTCCTCAGTGCTCATGGTTATGGGGCTCCAGAGCTTGAGTTGGGAAGTTATACTAGCAAGAGTGATGTATATAGCTTTGGAGTTGTGATGCTAGAGCTCCTCACCGGTAGAAAATCTTATGACAGGTTACTGATCTCTTGAAAGGAGACTTCCATATTGATCAAGAATCAAATTGAGCTCACTAGTTATTTGTTTTCAGCTAATGTTGTGCTCTCACTGAAAACCTGTAGGTCATTGAGTCGAGGGGAGCAATCTCTGGTTAGATGGGCAATTCATCAGCTTCATGATATAGATGCACTTTCTAGGATGGTTGACCCCTCTATAAAGGGGGCATGTCCTGTGAAGTCTTTATCACGTTTTGCTGATATAATATCTAGATGTGTGCAGGCAAGTTTCCCTCTCCTTTGCGGATGGATTTTTTGTTCTTGGCGTATTATCTATAATTGAGTTACATGTTTCTGGAATGGTGAGTTGTGGATCCGGGAGCATTGTACTGGATATGTCAGTGTTGGACCAAGAACAGCAGGCCTTTAAATTATCTGGATTAGATTCTTTTATATGGACTGATTTTCAGAAGTGTGTTGGGGGGGAAATTATTTACTATTTGTACTTTGATTATCAATATTAATTTTCAACAACAGAAGAAGCCAAACATGTAAATATGAGCTCCTGTGGCATTGTAGAAGACACCTTTTTCATGCGTAGAAGACACCTTTTCATGCGCGGGGAAAGTGCCTCTTGTAGAGGAATTCGGATGTGGTGAAAGGATCGAATGAGGGAGTCAGGGAGCATGCCACACTATGAAAACTGAAGTTTTAACACTTACCTGGCTTTATTACTGGCATTTTTGCTTGATTTTAACAAAAAAATTTCATTTTAGCATTTCTTTGCTTATCTAGCGGGACAAGTAACCTTTTTGAACATTGATTTTCTTCTTCTGTATGCAGTGGGAGCCCGAATTCAGGCCACTTATGTCTGAAATCGTTCAGGATCTTTTATGTATGTTATAGAGGAGGACCTCAAAAGTCAAGCTTATTAGAAAATGGCCAGGCCAAGATTTTTGCGAGGTGGGATCGCTTTGGAGGACCGTGTTTCTTATGTTAAGCAGCATAATATTGTCTTTCATATGCTAAAATCCTACTTGGGAAGAATTTTCGAAGTAACTTAGCTACCAGTTTTTCCTAGGTTTTCATTGTTCATTTTAGTTACTAGAAAGGTGTTGGTATATAGTCATTATCAAAATTCTGTTGAATATTACTTTCTAATGTAATCGCTTCTTGATTTCTTGATTATATTTAACAACATTGAGCAGCATTTTGAATCAATTTTGTATGTCATTTTCACACGTCAGGTCATTTGTTAGGCTTGATGGCAGCCCACTTCATGTCTTTTCTATTAGCTCGAGAGCCAGTCGTTAACTTGAAACCGTGTGCTCATCTCCATAATTGGATCCAGTGGATGGTGAGGGGTCTCTCTAAGTTCTTTCCCTTTTATTTTCAGAAGTGCCACCTTTCTGTAATTATAATGACCAGATATGCTTCAGCTTTTTCACAACAGAGCAGCAGTAATCAAGTGCAAGTGTGATTTTTAATAAAGAAATAAAAATATTGTAAAAGGGCAAAGGCCGGGGACAGAAATTCTTTAGATTTTATGGGTGCTAAGTTGCTGGTGAGCCTGAGATGTCGGCCGGCTCCCTGACAGTCAAATACTATTCTTTTCCTTTATCATATTTAATTTCCAAATCAATGTCCATACAAAATAACCTAACATGTCGACAATTAGAAGTTCAATGCCATGCACATGAATAAATTATTCGCGCCCATCAATAAATTGCCCTTGAGGAGACTCCCAATGATTAAAGACTTCAATAATTCAGTTCAATCTTAGGTTTTAAATTGCAGGTTTACTGCGTGCAACTTTCTTTCTCATTGCAGGGATTTTTGAGCTAATTTTCATACTATGGTTGATCCAAAACATGTTTTTAACCGCATCACCGTACACTTCTAAACAAACTCTAATTTTTTTGGGACCAGATCTTTATCAGATCCTATTGAACTGAAAATAAAAGAAAAAACAAAAAAGAAAGGCGCAGATTATTTTCGAGACATATTCGGTAAGGGATCAAAGTTTGTAAGATAATTTTACAACAACTAAACTAACCAGTTGTTGCCTTAATTTTGACATAGACTTCCATGTCCACGTTGAAGTCAGCTTACTATTCAATGCCCAGTGGAGGGGGTAGAGGGCCGGAAGCTAATCAACTGGGGTATGAAAGTGACGGTCTTATCTTTACTGTACTCTTTATCAGCTGCTGTTCATGCTGGAGATGTTCATACCCAAGATAGATAGAGCTTATGGGATTATATGGATCTCCTTCACAGGTCATTATCTCATAGGAAAAAGGGAAAGATTACAATGTAGCGTCACATGTGCTTCTGGGGACGGATGATCTTGTATCACAAGTGTTGTTATGCTCGAGACATTCGCCTATGCCCCCAGAATCCAAATGGTTCGAGCAACCCCACATCCAGAAAAGTTCTTCACGCCCACTATGCTCTGTTTTCTTTCCCTCTGTTTTCATTTACCTTTTGACCAGCTCTAGCTTTTACCCTCTCCTTTTCTGTTCTTAAACAGGGAGAGTCGTTTATGCCATCGTCTGATAAAAGTTATAGAGGTTGCATGTTTATGTATTTATATACGGTGATGAGCAAAATAACCAAATTATCTGGAAATAAAAATTAATTCAGAAAACAACATGAGATATCAAATAAAAAAACCAATTAGAAGACTTAAAAAAAAATCAATTTCGGTTTAGTTTTAATTACAAATTTAAAAAATAAAAAAAACTTAACTAAACTATTTTCTTACATAAAACTAAAAAAATCGAGATTTATTTATTAAGATATAGATAATATTTGAGATTATAGTAAATGTTGCTTTTTAAAGTGTTTTTTATTTGAAAATTCATTAAAATAATATGTTTTTTTTTAAAAATTATTATTTATACCATCATATTAAAACGATTCAGAAATAAAATAAATTTTTTAAAAAAAATTAAAAACATTGTTGGCTGCAAAAACAAAGACAACCAAACCAAATTAAACTACTTAGTATGAACTTGTTTGTTCCTTTTAGTTCAGTTTGATTTATTTAAACAAAAAAACATTTTGTTGGGTTGGATTTTTTTTATTCAAATCAAACTACACAAACAGATGATCAACCTTACTATATACGATACCTTTCAAGAAATTGAAAGGCTTTTATCCAATCACTCACGCTCACACCAAGTTGGTTATGAAAATTACAATTGAAAGAGAAATGTGTAAAACTTTTTTCCATCAAGGGAGTGATGGTAGATTTGGAACTTAGAACCACGTACCAGAATTGAAAAAAGGAAAATGATTTATCAGCCTATGCGTGTGATAGAAACCGAGGTTTATATATAAATTTTTTTTTTGATTTTAGATTGTTTTAATGTATTAATGTTAAAAAATAAAAAAAATATATTACTTTCATGTATTTTTTAAAAAATATATTTTAAAAACTTTCCACTACCAAAATATCAAACAAAGAAAAAGCTTCATATTATGCATCCATGTATCCTGTTTGTTTTTGCGTTTCAAAAGTGTTTTTAAAAAAATTTGAAATTTTTAAAATTTTTTTCTTTGCTTCAAATTAATATTTTTTTATGTTTTCAGATCATTTTGATGTGCTGATGTAAAAAATAATTTTTAAAAAATAAAAAAATATATTATTTTAATATATTTTTAAATAAAAAATATTTTAAAAAATAACCATAGTTATAATATAACATGAATTTTTTTTTTGTCCAAAATTGAAAAAAAAATGGAAGAATTATAAAGACATGTCAAGCACTTGGATTATTTTAGTACCAACTATATCTGGTCTGTACAGTTTCGTTTGCCAACCATGATTGAACTGTGTGCAATCTATGATCATTAATGTAATCTACACTTGCAACTTCACACGCATTAATGATTCTTCACATCCCAAATAGAAAAT
>Ga0307517_10015416_pt1 | contig 10160 bp, 9 predicted proteins | sample 23_EM_MG_FD_194515 | JGI IMG/M metagenome (GOLD analysis project Ga0307517, IMG submission 194515) | Populus trichocarpa ectomycorrhiza microbial communities from riparian zone in the Pacific Northwest, United States - 23_EM | ecosystem: Host-associated > Plants > Roots > Unclassified | place...
AACCCCGAACCCTCAAACCCTAAAACCCTAAACCCTAAAACCCTAAACCCTAAACCCTAAATCCTAAAACCTAAACCCTAAACCCAAACCCCAAACCCCAAACCCTAAACCCAAAAACCCTAAACCTGAAACCCTAAACCCTAATAACCCGAAACCCTAATAACCCTAAACCCTAACCCCTACCCCCAAACCCAAACCCCCAAACCCAAACCCTAAACCCTAATAACCCTAAACCATAAACCATAAACCCTAATGACCCAAAACCCTAAACCCTAAACCCTAAACCCTAATAACCATAAACCCTAAAAACCCTAAAACCCAAAACCCTAAACCCTAAAACCCAAAACCCTAAACCCAAAACCCAAAAACCCAAAAACCATAAACCCTAAACCCCAAACCCTAAAACCCAAACCCCCAACCCTAAAACCCTAAACCCCCAAACCCCATGCCCCAAACCCCGAACCCCGAACTCTCAACCCTCAACCTGAACCATGAACTTGAACCCTCAACTCCAAAACTCAAACCTCAAACCCTAAACCCTAGTTTTGAAACCCGGCCCGGCCCGGGGGCGATCCGCGACCCGGCCGACCCAAGGCTGGAACCGGGCCGGGTCGATGAAAAAATATGTTAAGTCATGACCCGGTGTGACCCGGCCGACCCGATGGGTTGACCCGGCGACCCGGTTGACCTGGCAAAACCGGGTCAAAAACCTGGTTGCAACCCGTTCACTTTTTTTTTTTTACTAAAACGACGTCTTTTTGAATTTTTTTGAAATAGGGATTGACCCGGCCGACCCGGTCAAAACCCGGAACCCGGGCCTTGGACCGAGCCGGGTTTAAAAAATATGCCCTAAACCCTGAATCCTAAACCCTAAACCCTAAAACCCTAAACCCTAAACCCGAAACCCAAAACCGTAAACCCCAAAACCCTAAACCCAAAATCCTAAAACCCTAAACCCTAAACCCTAAAACCATAAAACCCTAAATCCTAAACCCGAAACCCTAAACCTCAAACCCCAAACCCCAAACCTTAAAACTTGAAACCCGAAACTCGAAACCCTGAAACCCGAAACTCTAAACCCGAAACCCTAAACCCTAGACGCTAAACCCTAAATCCAAAACGTTAAACCCTTAAACTCTAAAATCCTAAACCCTAAAACCCTAAGCCCAAAGCCAGAATTCTAAAACCCAAAACTCAAAACCCCAAAACTCCAAACCCTAAACCCTAAATCCCTAAACCCGAAACCCGAAACCATAAACCCTAAACCCTAAATCCTAATTAAGAATTGATTTATTGTTGTTATTATTTAATTTTTTTATCGTTTTATCAAAATAATTAAAAATTAACCTAATTATCAAAATTTTCTTATTTAATTAAAAACATAATAATCTCTTGAATATTTTTGGAAGTTAAAAATACGGTCATCAATTTAGTTAGTTACTATAAAAGTTTTTAACTTAAAAACAAACAAAAATATATTTGGAAACGATGCGTGAGGAGTGTTTTGTTTTTATTTGTTGCTGTGGTGACCAAACAGAAAGACACCCACTGTCCTGAGCGTGAGGTAAGAACTGAAATACACGCGCACACGTGACGGACTACCCGTTGAGCCGGTAAGACAAGGGAGAGAAACGCGGGTCCCACTTCAACTCGAAAAATTCTCTCATTTATATTTCATTTGAATTTCATTTCAAAACCAGAACAGCAGAATTAACCTTGATGGAGAGAAATCCTTAGTTTTGAAGACTTGACTTTTACCAAAATCGCGAGAGAGAGAGTGAGAAAGAGAGCGGAAGAAAAGTCTTACTTTCCTCTCTCCTTCCTAAGAAAACTCATATATAGAACCCATAACTGGGTCTTGTTTCTGCAGCTCACCTCCTCCTCATTTGAGCTAAACAAAGCTCATCTCTTCAACAAACGGTAGAAACTGACTATAGGTTTCAACTCATTAGCTGTCTCTTACTCTTTCCATCACAAGTACTACTGCTCATAGGTATGTTTCTTGTTATTCTTTAAGACAGAAAAAAATAACTTTCTAGTTTAGTTTTTTATTTGATGAACTGTAGAGTGTTTTTGTTTCCTGTGTTTGGTTAAAGTTTGAAACTTTTTTTTCTGGGGTTGCTTAATCTGACTTGTTTTTTAATGATTTTTTTTCATGTTTTTGTTTTGTTGCAAGTAATAGTGATCTTAGAAAAGTCGTTTTTTGTTCTGTGGTGGGTTTTATTCTGATTGTGTTTTTCTTTTGGTTTGTTTGGAGAGGTGATCTGCGAAAAAAATGCATTAGAAGTTGAGCAGAAAAGCTTGAACTGTTTAATTCTTGTCTACTTTGTCATCAATAAATAGTCTTGCAGCTTTGATCTTAACTAGCAAATGGTTTTCCAAGACTTGCTATTTTTAGGCTTTTTTTTTACTTTGTTATTTCTTGTGCTGATTAATCAATAGTCTAAAATTCTTGATTATGGTATATCTAATATGTTTGTTTTAATGATGCAGGACTTGGTTAGGTGCAGAGGTTCACAGAGTGATTCTTTCTCATCAAATCCGATCATGGAAGACAAATCTTGCGGCCAGAAAGACAATCTCTTGTATAAATGCTCTGTTTTGCTTGAATTGTCTGCCTCTGATGATCTTGCTGGGTTCAAAATTGAGGTTGAACAGAAGGGTTTGGATATCGATGGGGCAAACTATTGGTATGGTAGAAGAATTGGGTCGAAAAAGATGGGTTTTGAAGAGAGGACACCTCTTATGATTGCTGCCATGTTTGGATGCACTAATGTTTTGAAGTATATTATTGAAACTGGCAAAGTCAATGTCAATAGGGCGTGTGGCTCGGATAAGGTCACTGCCCTTCACTACGCTGTTGCTGGCTGTGTTGTTTCATCAGTTGGGATTGTCAAGCTCTTGCTTGATGCGTTTGCTGATCCTAACAGTGCTGATGCTAACGGAAATAAACCTGGTGATATATTTGCCACTTCATCCAAGTGTATGTGCAATTCAAGGAAGAAGTTGATTGAGTTATTGCTAAAAGGCCAAAACTTAAGTGAAGATGAAGAAGAGAAACTGGTTATAATGCCTCAGTTGGCAAAAGAGGGAACTGAAAAGAAAGAGTATCCTCTTGATGTGACATTGCCAGACATAAACAATGGTATATATGGTACCGATGAGTTTAGAATGTACTCTTTCAAGGTCAAGCCTTGCTCCAGGGCATACTCTCATGATTGGACTGAGTGCCCGTTTGTCCATCCAGGAGAGAATGCAAGGAGGAGAGACCCAAAGAAGTACCCTTACAGTTGTGTCCCTTGCCCTGAATTTCGTAAGGGAACATGCCAGAAGGGTGATTCTTGTGAATATGCACATGGTGTTTTTGAGTCATGGCTGCACCCTGCCCAGTATCGAACCCGGCTTTGCAAGGATGAAACTGGTTGTGCACGAAAAGTTTGTTTCTTTGCACACAAACCTGAGGATTTACGTCCTGTGTACGCTTCTACAGGTTCAGCAATGACAACTTTGAGTCCATTGGCCCTTGGATCATCATCTTTTCCGTTGCCTGCTACACCAACACCACCAATGTCTCCCTTAGCGGTAGCCTCTTCTTCTCCCAAGAGTGGAAGCTTGTGGCAGAACAAAGTTAGCCTTACCCAACCAGCTTTGCAACTCCCAGGAAGTAGGCTAAAGACTGCTTTCTGTGCTAGAGATTTGAATTTGGAGATTGAATTGCTTGGGCTGGAAAATTACTCAAGCCAACTCCAGCAACAGCAACAGCAACTTAGGGGTGAGATCATTGAGATGTCTGGTCTCTCCTCACCATCTCACTGGAGCAATAGGATTGCGGATTTGAAACCTACCAACCTTGATGATGTTTTTGGATCTCTCGATCCTTCTCTAATGTCTCCACTGCAGGGAGTTTCATTAAATGCTAGCACACAAACCCAGTTACACTCTCCTAATGGGCTGCAGATCCGCCAGAACATGAACCAACTTCATTCAAGCTACCCAGCCGCCAATCTCTCATCTTCTCCAGCTAGGAACCCTAGTACATATGGGTTTGATACATCCACTGCAGTGGCAGCTGCTGTAATGAATTCAAGGTCCTCCGCATTTGCGAAGAGGAGCCAGAGTTTCATTGACCGTGGTGCAGTGCCCAACCATCTTGGCCTCACTGCAGCTGCTAACTCTGTATCCACAATGCCCTCTATTCTTCCTGATTGGAGCTCCCCTAATGGGAAACTGGATTGGGGCTTTCAAGGAGATGAACTGAACAAGCTCAAGAAGTCTGCTTCCTTTGGATTTCAAAGCAGCAATAATCCTGCTGCGACAACAGCTGCTTACGTGACAGCTTCACATGTTGATGAGCCAGATGTTTCTTGGGTTAATTCGTTGGTTAAAGATGTACCCCCTGCTGGAAGCACAATTTTTTATGCTGAGAAGCAATACAGTCTTGGTAAAAGAGTTTGTGAATCGCTGCCACCATGGATAGAGCAGATTTACTTAGAACAGGAGCAGATGGTGGCATAGACATCAATGCTTTTAGCTTATTATCCTGACACAAGTGTATTTAAAGTTTAGGAGGAGCAAAGTTGATGCTAAAAGCAAACTGCAAATCGAAAGCAAAAGTTAAAGAGACCAAGTGAGAATTAGGATAAATATTAGGTGGAACAACGAGAGAATTTTTTTATTATTTGATATCCTTATTGTTTCTTTTTCTACACCTCTGGGAGAATGTACTTTATTTTTCAGTGCAATGTGAAGAGAGTTGCCTGTTATTTTCTCAAACATTGTAATCTCTGAAGGAAAAATGTGAGCCAATTTTCCTTCATGAATGACTTCATTGTAAACTTTATTGAATAATAAAATCTTGATTGTTCCCATGTATTGTTGTGGTATATTGATGCTTATTTCCTTTTCCAGTCCTGCGAACTGTGAAGGTAGTGGGATTAAAATTGTATTACCTGCAAATGCTTAGAAAAGTTTGTTTGAAATAAGAAGAAAAACACCTAAGTTTTTATCAATTTTTTTATTATTATATATAACCTTGAATGTAATGGGATGAATATTAATTGGTAGAGCTCCATGATGATTTATTAATTATTATGCACATGGATATAAGGGGTAGACTTTGCAGAGTTATGGGTCAGCTGATTAACTTGTATTATTTCTAGTATATTTGTGTTGCATAATTTTTTTTTATTTACTATGTTTTTATTTATGTTAGTTTTTATTGATTTTAATAAATAAATTTAGTAGACATAAACAGGACAAGATCGAATATCTTAATTTACATTTATCTTTTAATTTTTTCAGTTTTTCTTTTAAATATTGTTGATTATTTTTTTTACTTAAATATATAATCATCAATTCATTTAATTAGATATTTGGATAAGTTTTATAATTTACATTTTAAATTTTTTCATGTAAAAATAATATATCAAAATAATTTATATATTTAGGTTTATAATTCAGGAGCTCAAATTTCCATCCGTAAAATCCTATCATTTGGCTATCATGATAGCCTTGATTTTCACATGTTAATATTGTCTCAACGGCCTTTTTTTTCACATGTTTAGGCCTTTGTAACGGCTTTTATTTTCACATACACACATTTATTATAACAACCCTTGATTCTAACCAAATTCTATGTCTCATTTGCCTCAAATCTTTGTTAATATATTTGGCCCAATAACACACAAGCACATATACACATATATTTCATGAAATACAACACAATCCAACCCTAAAGGATTGAAATCAAGCTTAAACATACAATTAATCTTGTTAAATTCCCTATATAGCATATACACAATTCATGTTAAATTTCTTAACTTAAGCATACACATATACACTATATAGTATATACACAATTCATGTTAAATTCCTTAACATCTATTTTTTTTTATCACTTAACCATAATGACTCAAATTCATTATAACACAATTTACAATATTCCCAATCAAATTTAAATACCCAAAATTAACACAATTAATCAATTTTCTAAATTCCCTAAACTTCTCATATATGGCCGGCCTCTAAAACCTTTAATCATACCATCTACATAACAACTAACAAGTAATTTAATATAATTGAGCATTTCTCCTAAAATTTCCAAAAATCCTAAATTCCCAAATTTAGAGATTTTCAACATTGTGAACAAAACAAGAGAAAAATGTGGATTTAAATGGCAAAGAACACCTTACCAATGATAATTAACTCAATTTCCTAAGCTTTTTGCAATCCCTTCCAAGTTCTCCTTTTTTTTCTTTCAATTTTTGCAAGCTTTCTCTTTCCAATTTCTAACTTCCCAACCCCCCTCTCTCTCTCTAAAGCTCACTAATTTGATTTTGGTTATTGTTAAAAGCATAAACCTACACTCTTAATTCCCTTAATTCAGAGAAAAATAAAGAAAATTGTAATAACTCCAATTTATTCACAGGATATTTCATTTATATATTGTATTATCATTGAAAGTTTAGGAATTATATATATACACATCAAAAATTCAGCAGAGTTTTTTTTATTTTTTTTCAATATCAAGTTATTGACTCAACCAATTTTCACAAGCTATATATAAAATTTCAACATTTTCCCATCACCTAGACTTCCTTATTTATATTATAACCAACATAGGAACAAACTTCTTCTTTTTCTTTTATATTTTCTCAAACAAATCATTTATTATATTATTCAAGAATATTACAAGTAATGAGACCATTAATTTAACTGTGACACAAATCAAACCACATATTCATTTTAATGCAAAACAAACCTAAAATTTAGACTATATAATTACAATCATGTGTTTTGAAACTAGTCAAAATACATCATTCATACTTAATTTATATTCATATATTTTTTGGGTACAAAATCATATTATATAGAAAAATATGCATTTAATTATATAAAATTACAAATACAAGATTCACTGCTCGGCACGACGCTATAAGATACCTGAAATTTATATAATACCAAACATAATTAGCTTATACACAATATTTACTACTACTACTACTACTATTTCAATATGTAAATATTCGCAACTCATACAATTTGCATAGTTTAAGGACACATAATATCTTTTCTTGTCGGCATTCATTCCATCACTATATTAATAAATCTCATGAATTAGTTTCTCTAATTACCTATTAATCAGAGCATTATCCCATTAACTAGGGAACCAATATCTTCATTTACCCATTAACCAAGGCACTGATCCTATTAACCAGGGAATCAAAATCTCCAATTACCCATTAATTAGGAAACTAGTCCCATTTATCAAGACAACTAGTTTCTTCAATAATCTATCATTTATAAAATAGGATTACAATATATTTTAAGGAAAATTACAATCATAGTTAAATAATACTTTAGTTTTAAGGTGTTGAGCACCTATCTGCCATATGCACGCATGAAAAACAATACCCTTCACGCTTTAAAAATTTTCCCAATTTTTTCTCCTTATGGCTAGCACCAATACCCTTCACAACCTTAGGATTTCATCTTTAATTATTCATTACTCTAAGTTGTTTTCCATTCCAATTTCATCAAACAAAGCAAATTTCTCATTTCTCCTAATTTTCTCATGAACCATAATGTACAATTTAGGCATCAACTCTTAATCAAATTCAATATAACTTATGTAATCAAGTCTAAAACCTCTTACCTAGTGATAAAGTGAGCTTCGATCCTTAACTTGTCAAAATTTTCTGGCACTCCTTTCCTTTCTCCTGGTTAGCTTCTTATCCTCTTTAAAATCCCAATTCCTATCACTTATTATCCTTTGATTCTTGCCTTGATATTGTTTCCCTCGTTGCTTAGCCTCAATCTCACCCAAACCCCTTTAATTTGCAGGATTTCCTCTAAGGGTTTTTTTTTTCTTTTTGTAAATAGGCTTGAAAACATTCACCCTCCCTTTTCATTCTTGTTGCTGGTTTTTTAGAAGAAGAAATAGGGTATTTATAATCAAATATTTTAATATTTATAAATTGACCCCATTTTGTTAGTTGTTATATTTTGTTCCCATCTTTTTTTTTTTCTAACAATAAGTGTTATACTCTCTTTTATTTCTTTTAATTCCATTCTTTGTTATTTAGTTCTATATCCTTAATTTAATTTAACTCATTCTATAACCAGGTTAAGATTTTAATTTTTTTTAAAAAATTAATCGGGGGTTTATGAAAATGGAGAAGAAAACGAATTTTCAACTTCTTTTTTCTCTCCATTTTCATTGGCCTTTATTTAAAAAGGGAGAATAAATTTTATTTATTTACCCAAATACCACTCATTTAATATCCCATAGGTACATATTTATCTTCTTATTCCATCCAAGGTTTTTACGCTAATTCACATAAATTCTTTTTTTAATTTATTATTTTTAGATTGGGATTTACGTGATTTATCACAAGATTTTAATAAATGGAAAAGAAGTAATGCTGGAGGCATGATTTTAAAATTTTATTGCACCTTTTAGCTTTAAAATGATCTTGAAATTCAATGAAAATCCTGAGTTATTCATTTATCATACTAGTTCAAAGAGCAACATCATGTTTGGTTTTTAATGATTTGAGCATTAATAATGTGTTTTTTTTTTTTTTTGAAATAAAGATCACATGGTCTTCAAGTTTTTCAATGATATTCAATCTTTATTGACATTGACAGGATTTACTGCTAGAGGTCATTTACAACCAAAATTTGTTAACTTGCTAGAGATTCAATCTAAAAATGTTAGTGAAGCTCTTTCAAACCTCTCGGTGTATTTTAGTAAGATAATTGAATTTTTATTTTCTAGTTTTATCCCTAGATTAGCACTAAATAACCAACTCTCACTACTATTCTATCGTAGCAAGGTGAAATTGAGTTAAATTATTTTTAAGATTACAGATTTATTTTAAAGACTCTTTTCATTTTAAAAAAATTATTATTAGAAATTTATTAGAAAATACATAAACAAAAATGAGAAGAGAAGAATAAAAGATAGTAATTCTTATCATTTTTTTTTATGTGAAACTAGATGTGATAATTGAATTGGTTACGACTTATATAACATAAAAAAATTTTATTTATCTAGATCATTTCATTAATTCTCAAACTTTTTTTTAAATATAAAATTATTTATTAGTTTTGATTTTAAAATCATGAAATCTATCATTTACGTCAGATCAAACATGAAATTGATTTATATGAAAAAGATTTTATAGTGCATGAGGTTCCCTCCTTTTTGTTTTCATTGTCGTATGAAACCCGCCGAGCATTTTTTTTTATTCTCAAATCGAAACCAGATGGGTTTTTTTTCTTCGAGAAAAAAAAACAGAAACGAAAAGAAAAGAGGAGAGAAGAACACAACTGGGCCAACCCTGAAAAGAAAATGAAATGGGCTGGCCCGTAATTCAACAGCGGCTTCCTCATCACTGAAACCAGAAAGACCCTCCAAGAACACACAAACCAGAGAAAAAGGAATTCTAAGAAAAGTAAAGAAGGAAATGCAATCTTTATCTTCCCTTCGAAGCGCCCTTTGTTCTATTCCTGCTTCATTTCCTCTTCCTTCTCATGGAACTTTCAACTCCATATCCAGACACGCCGCCTCTCCAGGCAAGCTCAACCTCTATTAGTTTGATGTTCTTGATTTACATAATTTGATGTAGATTGTATCTTAATGAAGTATACTTAGACCAGAGACTTAATGGTTCGTATGAAATGATTGCTTCATTTTCATAGATTCTATGTGTTTGAAGCATTAAAATTGTTATTTGTTTTGGTCAAATGGAAAAAATGACTAAACAACTTACCGGGTTCAACCTCTTACATAGAACTGATCTCAAATTGCTGTTTTTCTACTGAAAATGAGGATACGAGATCAAACATTATAATGCTTTAATTTGTCGGCCTCTTTTTGCTAAAGGCGGATTCCCATTTACAGGGAACAACCATCTTCTTTACAAACCTATTTACAGTAATTCATTCACTTTTACATTAGCTCTCTTTACGACTCAAATATTATAAACATATGCCCTTCTCTTTTGTCTGCACTTATTAAGTGTCTGTACACCAAGATCTCTTTGAACAACTCCCTTACAAAGAGTGTTTTATTCTTCATATGCTTGTTTTGCATCTTCAAATTCTTTTGCAATGATGTGGCAAGCACATCTCATTAAGCTTCTCTCACCTCACCT
>Ga0307517_10015417_pt1 | contig 10160 bp, 18 predicted proteins | sample 23_EM_MG_FD_194515 | JGI IMG/M metagenome (GOLD analysis project Ga0307517, IMG submission 194515) | Populus trichocarpa ectomycorrhiza microbial communities from riparian zone in the Pacific Northwest, United States - 23_EM | ecosystem: Host-associated > Plants > Roots > Unclassified | place...
CGTCAATGGCATCAGAAGTGGCATCAAGCTCACGACCGCTATATGAAGTGACGACGCTAGGCATTCTTAGTCTGTGCGTGTAACGCGTAACGGGTGATAGACTAAACTGGAGAGGAGGGTTGATGTCTATTCCGACCAAGAAAGTCCTGGGCTTTTATCATTTCACGATGATTGTGAGCAGTAGGCAACATAGTTTGATCCAATCGGTGATTGAGAAACGGAGTTAGTAAAACTCGCATCTAGGTTTCACGAGATACGCATGCGATAATAGGATCACTCCAAGATCCCCAGGGTTTCGGGCAACGGCAAGTTCAGGATCGGGATTCGGGAACAGTTCTGCCACGTGTGGCATGACAGCTCGTATGGCTCCTTCGATCAGCTTCGGCATCCTTCCCCATAAGTGAGGCGCTCCGATCCTCGCCTGGAGGGCGAATGGATTATTGTGTAGCTGCCCTCAGCAACTCTGTCAAAATATTCACCATCAGTTCCTCGTTGATCCTCGCTTTCTTTCTGATACCTTGAATAAATAGGCCCAATGTCCGACCCTCAAAGCTTGAAGGATCTGTACAGTGAAACGTCTCTATGTGGATGGCCAATAATTCAGTATTTCACGCCCCGTTGTCCATTTCTGTTCCACGATAAATCGAATAGGTTCCCATCCATGTCACCCCCGAAATGCGTCCGAGTTGCAGAAACTTCGTAATTATCAAGACGAAGTCGGGATCCGTATTTCCGCCCTATGAGAGCGTAAGCAACGCTAGGCAACGCCTCGAACTAACTTTTGTCGATGTTTATTAGATCTTCGATCCTTAATGATTCGGGTGAGCGCGAGTCCGGGACTTAGCGGGTACTCAACAGGTGTAGCAGGCCATTCTACCACGAGCTCGCCCATTTCCATGGAGAATTTCAGTCTACCGTATTTCTCAAATTCGTAGTTAACTCTGATCTCAATTCTCCCCAATAACCAACTTCCCTTTAACAGACCGCACGTGGCAGATTGCCTTTTCCTTTTTTTGGGCCACGCCGCGGCGAGGGTCTCTGCAACAGTGCAAGGCACCCGCAGTGTATATGCACCAATTACCCATGCAACTTAGAATTCAATCGTTCTATTATTAGATATAAAATGTCGTCACAGCGATTTGATAGCAATGCTCTTCCAGTCTTTCGCGCCGTGTTCTGCTCCTATCGGGCGCCGAAACGCCCCGCTGGAGTGCATTTCTTTCATCGGAGGTTCAGACGCCATGTAATTGTTTCTCTACAGGGTTACGGCTCCGCGATGTTTGCTCTGGGCATTGAGCAACCTCGTTCGAGCATGAACGTGAAGATTGTGCTTCTTTCCCATGCCTTCTTCCATTAGGGAGGTTCAAAATTGGCCGCCGTCGCCGTCGCATTTCGCATTAGATAATCAATGTCCGGTGTGACGCATTGACGATATGGTGACGATTCGCATTCTGCGTCACGCGTGTACACACCCGTATAAACTAATTTTACTGCCTGATATTCCACTAGAAAGCTCCAAACCCAAGATCTAGGACATTCCATGGGGAGAATGGCAGGTACTTGATGATCCGAGGTCATGAAAGTTTGACACATGAGCATATATTGAGTATAAGTAGTATATCGATTAGAGAGCCATTGTACAAAGAGGGAGGGCATCACTTGAAAGGAAAATACAGAGCATTGCGATCGATATCTTAAATATCATTAATATATTGAGAAAGGGACCTTCATTCTCCGGTGCAGCTTGGAAGTTGCCTGGACACACAGTTAATTAATGTTTAAAGGTTTGATTGGTTGACAGTCATTCAAATTAAAAATTTTATTATTAAGGACCTCCTGACCCAGCGACACGTATTAATCATTTGGGCTATTCATTCTACATATCTATTTCTAATATACTGTAAGGTTCAGCCTTTGTTACTTAGTTCAAGTTCAATGACGGCATTGAGTGATGATCCGATCAGGAGAATTCCTGTGGAAAAGTCCTACAGCGCACTTTACAACAGTTGAGGCCAGTGTTCAAATCCGAGATCGACCGCTAAAAAGAAGAATGAATGGGTAAGAACGGGTCGCTAAAATATGAAGAAGGCACGTACGCCAAGGGGGGGTCACGAATCTGGGAAAGTCGATTGTAAACCCATTAGAGTATGCGCGAGATTAGAACGCGGGAAAGGCGCACCTCTTCTGCTTTCCATCCGCTGCGAGGCCATCAAGCTGTTCGATATCAGCCGCTTCCAGTTTTTCGGCAGCGGCGATTGCGCCTGTGAAGTTCGCAGCGATGCGTGCAGGTGTGACAGACTTTGGGAGCACGACGAACCCCTTCGCAACTAAAAGATATTTAACAGTTTGAACAGAGAACAAAATACGGTCCATCACGTACAGAGGTATCCTAGCAGGATGTCTGCAGGTTCTAAGTTGTGTTTTGTCGTGAGACGTTTTACGCCCTCGTCGGACAAAAGTGGAGAATTGGTAGAGCCGAGTGGTGAATATGCCTGGGGAACGATCCCTTTGGATTTGAGGTAGGCGATCAGTTTGTGTTGTGGGTTATAAACGTGGAGTTCGAGCTATAATATTCCTTGCGTTTAAACTCGGGTACTCTGGGTAGGAAAGAGGTTTTCTAACCTGATTGACCGCGGGAATTATTTCTGCGGTAGGCAGGATTTCTTCCAGCTTCGACTGGGAACAATTTGAGACTCCAATAGATTTAACCTTGCCTGATAATTATATTGTCAGTTTATGAATGAACAGATACTCATACGGAGAGGGCTTGATGTCACCTTTCTTCACGAGCCCTTCCATTTGCTTCCACGTCTGTTCGAGGGACCATTCATGATGGACGTCGCGCTTTCCGTCTGGAAGTGTAGGGATGATGGGATGGTTCCCCGTTGGATTCAAGGGAACGGGCCAATGGATGAGATACACTGGTAAATGGCGTTCACAACGCCGCTGTTTAGTCTTGGAATTTCTGGGTAATGTTTTTCCAACTTACAGTCAAGATAATCAGTCCCAAGATTGGAAAGCGTTTGGTCAAGGCACTCCTCAACGCGGGTGTGCCAGGTTCCCCAGACTTTGCTGGTGATCTTTAAAGGCGAGAGAAATGATGAGCTCAAGTTTCCATCAGTGAGTATCGCTCGAGTACTTACGAATATTTCAGACCTAGGGACACCAGAGGCGCGAATCCCCTGCCCAACCTCCAACTCGTTGCCATATGCCCTTTAAATTCCGCTGCTTTAGCGGATAGGGGGCGTGCACAACAACAAATGTTTCTCACCAAGCACAGTCAATATGTCTGTATCCAGCGTCCTTAATAGCATAAGATACTGCTGCCGCGACCTCTCCTTGCTTAGACTGCCAGGTTCCTGGAAAACAAACGTCATGGAGAGCTAGGGACTCCCGAGAAATTTACTCACCGAGTCCAATCACAGGAATTTCCGCACCGCTGTTAAGTTTAATCCTTGGTCCTCCTAATGACATATTATATCGATAGAGATAAGAGTTGTATATGTTGCTGGCGACAGAGCGTTGGGAGAACTTGGTACTTTTCATGTGAACGCTTTTATTGGGAAATGAGGGGCGCCGAGATGCAGGGCCGGCGTGATAGTCGGATCACGGCCAAATTTAAATCGGGCCGGAAAATTGAAAACGTCAAACACTTTGCTATTCAAACCACATCGACAGTGGTCTCGGGAGTCGGCACTTTGGTGGGTTCCTAGCCATCTGACATCATCTGGCACAAAAATTTAAAGCTGCATCATTACCTAGGATCATCAAATGTGCTAATGACCGCCGGGACGGAGAACTTACCTGAATGCTCACCCCATCGAGTCACCGAATTCCGGGTACTTGACCACGGAACGAATAAACTTGCGTTGAGGGTCCATGAACTTCTGGCTCCGTGGTCTGTCATAGTGGCCAAAGGTATTCACTTTTTTTTATGGCAACCCGCGGTGATCGGTGACTAGTGACTGGTCAGTCGCACAGCCAATAGTTCAACTCCGAGTCGAAGTCGTGTGGCAAGTAATTTCTACGAAGACAATGGATCATCGACGCTCTGCCTTGACTAGTTCTAAAATTAGACGTACAGCGATGCTGGCTCTTTGGTGCTCTATGCCTACGATAGATTCCTAAATCCTGAAAAATTCGGAATTAGGACTGCTGCATGAAGGCGCTTATTCGAAGCCTTGAGGACTTCTTTTCAGGAAACGAGGTCACGAGCCGCAGTGCCATGGCTCAGATAGTCATCGATAACGGCCATAACCCCTTCAGCTCCTCCCACTTCTGCCTCCGTTAGAATGGACCTCGAGGGCTTCGACGATGCTCTGGAGTCCAACCTTCCAAGAGAATCTGCTGGAGACCTCTCGTTTGCACGAGCTTTGGATAATCTAGACCGCAGCTGGTACATCAAGGCAACTAGGTCTGCTCGTTGGATGGACCTCCTCGGCGACTACGCAGGTACTGAACCATTCGTGCTCGACGGTATGTCTCTTTCGTCGTCGAGATGATCCACTCTGAGGTCCTTGTAGGTGAAGCCATGCTACAACTCGTTCTGGACGATCCGCTTCTGCTTATCGGAAGAGATGGTATGCGTTTTGCCCTGTTTCTCTAACTTGAATTGACTCGCCACCCAGCATCTTTAAGCTTCCAAATTCTCCATGCCTATCATATATTGGAAAATATGGTTCTTGAATACCACCATAGATCCGCAAATTTTGAAATTGCATTTTGGGACGGTACGTTCGACTTCGCAGAGTCAGAGTCTATACTGATCCGATTTATCAGAGAATAAACACCTTTCGATTCAGACCGGCCATTCAACCTTTACTGTTGCCTCGAGAGCGCTTGCACGTTCTATGCTTTTTGTGCACCTTCTCAAACTCCCTGTTGTTGTACACGTATTCGACAGCCTCGAGGATCCCGCATGGCAAGAATATAAAGTTACCAAAAAGGTGAGGATTTCCAATGAACCTAATAAGGATCAAAATGTTGAACTCCCTCCTCTTAGCCCATGTTCATTATGACCAACGATGGAGGAGTTGAAAGTACCGCCGGTGAAAATGACACCCAGATGGCTATTTTACTCTCTCAGAGAATATTCCTATTGAAGATTCACGCTCACGGAATACCACTGGCTCTCCTCAAAGGTGCTGAGTACCGTGACTCCAAGGTCAGTTTTAGTCTTTGATCCCCGTTCCACCTCGTGTTCACTTTGTCCGCCCAGATTTTGTCGTTTGTTTACGAACCGATGGCCGGGACCATCGCATTGTTGAATTCGCAAGAGCTCATGAAGACTGTTCTTTTGGCATATAGTACTCTCCACACACGTCTCTCTGGCGTGCTGGGAGGTGGGGATATCCATTTCCAACTATCGAACCGGTCAAATAAACGGGCAAATAAACTTTTCGATATACTCCTCTTCGATATAGTTCCCTTGATGGAGCTTGGGGTCCCGCCGGAAGCTGTGTACCTCTTTCTCGTCCATTGCCTTGTGTTGCCCACTCTCACTGTCCGCGAGAGAGCCCAAATTCCTCAGTCCCCTTGTCAAGACTTGGTCGATGTACTTCGTGACCATTTTTTGTCCCCCTTTTTCTTGAGGGCTGCCGGACTTCTGGCCGAACGTGACTGTAATCTCGACGTAGATGGAACAATATTCTCCATTTTAATCAATGTTGTCGCTTACCGAGGCGAGGAAATCTCTGCTCTCGTTGGTCCTGGTTTGCACGACGAAGCACAAACGCTGTGGCGCGCCTTCAACGGACCTGCCTTGGATTTCGGCGCCTTTTCAAGACGATATATTTTACCCGAATCTGCACAAACTCAAATCTCCCCTCACGGTGCCACCGAGCCGCATCGCTTGCTTCCTTTCCGAAATCCTGTCTTCGACCAGGCATTTTCTTTCGTTCGCGTTCCGACAGAGGACGATGACCTCTCGCACCGCGGAACGCAAATTATGTTCTCCGATACCCGACATTGGCACAACCAAAAATCAATCTTGCCGTTTCACCTTGGCGGATCTAAACCCACAATAGCTAGCGAAAGAGAACGAAAAAAACATCTGCGATTGGCTCAACGATTTATGACCAAGCTTCAAGCACAAGCAGCGACCCTCGTCGGCGCATCGGGGGGAGGCCTTCGACAAATTATCATTCCTGCGGTGGGATCCCCCTCTAAAGAGCACCACCGGGTAATTAATACTTGTATTCGTCTCCCCTGATTCCGATGTTCACCGAGACTTTATATTCCTAGAACCGATCCTATAGCAAGAGTCAGAAACCCGTCTCTCCCGTTTCCTCGGGCCAGCGCCTAAGACTTAAGATCAAAGAAGAACGTGACATTGGAATTAAAGATGCTCTTCAGACGAAATGGAAGCAGCAATTAGCGAAGCTGAAAAACATGCCTTCGCTTTCGGAAAAAGTTGCGTCTATGAAGGCTTTCTCTCGTAACTGCAAGGTCGATATTCCGGAGATCAGTCTGGAACTAGAACTGTTCCTCCTTCATTTGGAGATCGGGATGTGGATCCTGGAATCGGAGCGGGATTTCAGCCCAACGAAAGATAAATTCACAGTTTCCATTATCCGTATGGTGCAGAATATGACTGGCACAAGAACAATTACTGCTGCAGCCAGGAAGATTCTGGCAACTGTCCTCACCGCTCTGGGATTTCATGACTATATCCCCGGACTGCTTCCAATATCGAAGGACGTTAAGGACCACCGCCTCAGCTTTCGCTTTATCAAGTTACTCGAACAAATCTTTGTTGGTCGTAGGTGAGCCGCGTCCCGCCTTCTTTCCTTTCATTGTAAGTCTGATTAATCTCATTTAGCTCCAACCAGTGCCGGGAAGACTTTTATATCCTATTACGCAATGGAAAAGGTTTTGAGGGAATCTGACGACGGGGTTCTGGTTTATATCGCGCCAACGAAGGCCCTCGTGTCACAAATAGCGGCTGAGGTGTATGCACGATTTAGCAAGACTCTCAAAGGAGGTATTTAAGAAAGGATTCTTCTTTCTTCCATGATCCTCAATCACTTTCTAGGGAGTTGCTGGGCAATCCTTACGCGCGACTTTCGCATTCATGACCCTCATAACTGCCAAATCCTCGTTACGGTTCCCGAGATGCTGGCAATAATGTTGTTTTCACCTGCACTAGCACGAGTTTGGACGCCCCGGATAAAAAGGTGACTTCAGAAACTACTGTACGGCCCTGAAATTTATCGTCACCAAAAAAAAATAGGATTATTCTGGACGAAATTCATTCGATAGGTCAACAGGAGGGTGGTCCCGTATGGGAGCAAATACTGCTGTTGGCTCCATGTCCTATTATGTGCGTTCCAGATTACCAGAATTCTATCTTTTACTGATGTGACCGACAACCGACGAAAAAGTGGCCTTTCGGCGACCATTGGTTCACCTCATCAGTTTAGCGATTGGCTAGCGGCTGTTCAGAAGGCTCACAACTTCGAATATGAATTCATAGAACACACCCATCGGTATTCACACTTGCGGAAATATTTCTACCTTGTCGATGGAAAAGGAGATTTTACAAATCTCGAGCAGCACGTAGCTACTAATCGAACTCGATTCCTTCACCCTATCAGTATCCTATCATTTGGCACCAGGAACCTTCCGGACGACCTATCGCTGGAAGCATCGGATACGTTGTTATTGTATAATGCCTTATTGTCGGTTCAACATGGGATCGATCACGACCTCAGCTCCCTGGCACCAAGCATTTTCTTCGCAAGCACTCCAACTTTGCTTCGCCAACGGGACGTTTTCAAATATGAAGCTAGGCTGAAGGCAATCGTCGTAGACCTTCTGCGGTTGTTCGACCCTCGAGACCCCACAACACCACTGGGGCATGTTATACGCATTCTCCAGGACGGCAATATCCGCGACCTGGGCGATCAGGTGGATAATGTAATACCGTCCCCCGCTGCCTTCAAAAACGACCTACTGGTCCTTCTTGCTGACCTTCATTCCACGGGCGATCTTGTACGTGACTTTTCTCTGGGATATTCCGATTCTTACGCCCATTCCAGCCGGCAATTCTCTTTAATTTCGACCGCACAAATTGTGAACTGATGGCTCAGCACATTCTGGAGTCGTTGGAACAGAAGGAAGAGGCGTGGCGTAGCCGAAGTGTTGAATGGACCCGCAAAATGAAACAATGGAATGTATGGCAATCACAGACGAAAGTGCGCGAACGTGTCTCCGAAAGACAACAGAAACAAAAGAAGAGACCAGAGGACGACGAATATTCTCAAGATACGTATGATCGTCCAGCTTCATGGGAAAGTTCCTTCAATCCGAACCACCCCTCTCCGCAATTCTCTTTCGTGGGTCTTGGTACATCGTATTCGATATCGGATCTCGAGGCAGACACGCCTACAAAGGAATTGAGCTGGTCTAATGTCCCGTCGTGGGCTATGAAGGCCTTAAGGAGAGGCATTGCCGTTCATCATGCGGGTATGAACAAACATTACAGAACTCTTGTTGAAAGGTGGGCGAACAGATTTATCCCAAAAGTGTGGAACTTGTAACTCAGGACGATTTTAGCCTATTCAGACGGGGATTCGTTCGAGTCATCATCGCGACAGGTTGGCGATGACCGACTTTGATGTTCTGACTTGCCTAATGTCAATTAATGAATAGGTACCTTGGCATTAGGGATCAATGCGCCAACAAAGACATCTATTTTCTGCGGAGATTCGCCCTTCTTGACGGCTTTGATGGTGAATAATATATTGTATCGAATACCCTTTGGATAATTGCTAACAGCCTCATACAGTATAGACAGTGCGCTGGTCGCGCTGGCCGACGCGGCTACGATCTTAAAGGGAAAGTGATCTTCTATGGATTACCGTTGGATCGAGCGCGACGTCTCATCCTTTCGAAACTTCCAAATTTAGGAGGAACATTCCCATTAACAACTACCATGACTCTTCGGATGTTTAATCTACTCAGCGGTTCAGAAAATGCCGAAGTTGCCGTGCGCGCGATAAAAAGCATCATGGCTCTCCCACAAATCACGGTCAATTCTAAGCTTGGCCATGAACAACTCCTGCACCATCTACGGTTCAGCATTGAATATCTGAGGCGTAGCGAACTCATTGATGCGACTGGACGGCCAATCAATTTATTCGCTATTGCGGCCCATCTATACGTGAGTCCTGCGACAAACTATAAATGTGTAAATCGCTGTGCTGACGGTCTAGATAGTACACTGAACCCGGTAACCTCGCGCTTGTGACTTTGATACGATCTGGCGTTATACACGATTTGTGTGAGAAGGCGGCAAGCATGGACGAGGCGCAACTCGGATTTGTGGTCATCATGGCGAATCTTTTTGGTCGAAGATATCTTTCAAAAGTTTTTACCAAAGCAGAAAACATTCGCGAATTGAGGGCGAAATATCCATCCAAAATCGTCTTGCCGCCATTGCCTGAGGGCGCATGTCGCGTTTTAGCCGAACACGACGGCCATATTTTGCGTATCTTTGAGGGTTACGCATTTGCCTACGCAAAGGCAGCCGCAAAAATACTCGGGCCCGATGACGCACTTGCGTTAAGCAGAATACGCTTTTGTGGAAAAGACGACGGGGGACCGTCCGCCTTTCAACTCCATCTTCAAAATCATGCAATACCCTCCGTAATCCGCTCAACCTTTGTGGGCAATTCTGGTCATGGCGATGTGTTCAAAAGTGTCCTTGACCTCACTCGAACCGCACGCGATGGCCTCCATATGAACGGGCACGCCATTCCGTCTATGGCACAATTTGTGGCCCCAACGGAAGGTGATGATACCCTTGAACACCGACTTAATGCACATCTCCTGGATTTTTACGTTCATGGCCAGGTCTCTACTTTGGGTCGAGCCAATTGTATTCGACAAGGGGATGTCTGGTATCTCCTCCAGGATTTCAACATGACCCTATTGTCGGTGAGATCTGCTTTTTACCATTTGTTGTTGGGTGTACCCGAGGAGCAAAACGAATCACATGAGGACGATTTGGCTGCTGGTGTGGATTCTGCCGAACACGATCTAGAGGGTGAGGTTTCGGAATTGAAACCCGAATTTCCCAACCCAGAATCCAGGTCTGAGCGACCTTGTGGCGTAGGTGGATTGGATTGGAAAGTATACCAGGTCGTGAGTCAGGTTTG
>Ga0307517_10015419_pt1 | contig 10159 bp, 8 predicted proteins | sample 23_EM_MG_FD_194515 | JGI IMG/M metagenome (GOLD analysis project Ga0307517, IMG submission 194515) | Populus trichocarpa ectomycorrhiza microbial communities from riparian zone in the Pacific Northwest, United States - 23_EM | ecosystem: Host-associated > Plants > Roots > Unclassified | place...
CGGCCGCTGCGTCCCTGGGTGCCTGTCGTTGCGCGATACGGGTCAGTCCTGGAACCGCGACGCCGCGCGGCGGCGCCGGTCCACGTCCACGGTGAAGACGTCGGGTCGGCTGTAGTGCCCGGTCGGGTCCATGGTGAGGCGTTCCGCGCGCACTTCGGCGAGGTCGATGTCGGCGACGATCAGCCGCTCTTCGTCAGCCAGTGGCTCCACCAGCCATCTGCCGTCGGGTGCGGCCAGCGCGGAGCCACCGCGGCAGTATTCGGTGACTCCGGCTTCTTCCAGCGCGGCACGGAGCGGGAAGTCCGCCGGGATGTCCGCCAGCCCGAGCAGGCCGTTGGCGGCCAGGGAGAACACTCGCCCCTCCCGCGCGATGAACCGGGTGATGTCGACGGTGTTCCGCGGGTTGCCTGGCCACACGCTCACGTGCAGCTCCTCGCCCTGGGCGTAGAGCGCGTGGCGGGCCTGCGGCATCCAGTTCTCCCAGCAGTTCAGCCCGCCGACCCGCGCCGCGCCCGCCTGGTGCACCCGTAGCCCGTTACCGTCGCCGATGCCCCACACCAGCCGCTCCTCATAAGTCGGCATGAGCTTGCGGTGGGTACCGACGACGCCGGCGTGTGGGTCGATGGCGACCAGCGTGCAGAACACCGTGCCGCGCCCGACCGTGACGTCGCGCTCGATGGTGCCCAGGTACACGAAGATGCCGAGATCGCGTGCCGCCTCGGTGATGAGCAGGATTTCCGGACCGGTCACCTCGACCGCCGCATCGAGGTAGGCCGCGTACGCCCGCTTCTGCATTGCGTCGTCGAACCTGGCCCCACCGGTGTGCTCCAGCCACGAGGGGTATCCGGACAGGAACGTCTCGGGGAACGCGAGGATCTCCACCTGCTGGGCGGCCGCGTTCTCCAGCCAGGCGATGACCTTATTCGTGGTGGCGGACGGGTCGAGCCAGTATGGGCGGGCCTGGGCGGCTGCAATGCGCATCGTCCGATTCCCCTTTCAGACCGAGGTCGCGAAGACGTCGGCGTCCTCAGCGAAGGCTTTGAACTCGAGCGCGTTGCCGGCCGGGTCGGTGAGGAACATCGTCCACTGCTCGCCCGGCCGGCCGGCGAAGCGCAGGTAGGGCTCGATGACGAACGCAGTGTCAGCGGTACGGAGCCGCTCGGCCAAGGCGTGGAACTCCGGCACCATCAGCAACAGCCCGAAGTGGGGAACAGGGACGTCATGACCGTCGACCGGATTCGCGGCACGCGGCGCGGCAGGCGCGAGATGCGTGACCAGCTGGTGACCGCGCAAGTTCCAATCAATCCACAGATCGCTGCTGCGCCCCCGCTCGCAGGCCAGCACGTCGCCATAGAAGCGTGTGGCAGCCGCCAGGTCATCGACAGGAATAGCGAGATGAAACCGTGGGATTTGAGTCATGTCTGCATGTTAACATTAGGACATCGATGAAATCAATGAACTTCCCCCAGCGGGATGGCCGAAGGCCAGGTCATCGCCGCAGTCAAGGGCAACCACGGCGGCCGCCCGAAGGTCATCGACGACGACTCGCTCACCTTCGCCCTCGCGCTGAAGGACAAAGGCGTCTCGGTACCGGCCATCGCGAAGAAGCTGACCATCAAGACCGGCAAGAACGTGGGCAGCGCTCCGTCCGTCGCCTCGCTCTACCGGGCCTTCGCCGAAGCCGACGCGGCAGCCGAGCAGGCCGCCGCGAACGACGGCCTGCCGCCGCGGCCCAAGCCCGCCCGTATCCGGCAGGCCGACGAACCGGAAACGCCCGCAGGATCAGGTCCTCCAACGCCGCCCGGGCGAGTAGCCCAGTTCCGGCCGCTACTGGCCGCGGCGCTGCTGGTAGCGCCATTCAGGTTCTCGACGCACCCTGTTCTGGCGACGGTGAGGCGAGGGCCCGCTCGGGTTCACGCCAAGACCTACGTGACCCGGCTGCTCGCCAAGCTCGACGCCCGTGACCGGGTGCGTGAGTGACCCTCAGGCCGACCCGATGGGTGTCGGGCCGGAGGCGGAGGCCGGGGCGGTGGGGGAGACGTAGCCGGTCATGGGCTCGGCGTCGGGGTCGGGGCGGACGGCGCCGAGGATGGGCTGGTTGGCGGCGATGGGGGAGATCTTGACGTAGGCGCCGGGGCGGGGGGCCTGGATGACCTGGCCGCCGCCGATGTAGACGGCGATGTGGGAGGCGCCCTTGAAGTAGACGACGAGGTCGCCGGGGCGGAGCTGGCTCAGGGGGATGTGGGTGAGCTGCTTCCACTGCTGTTCGGCGGTGCGGGGGATGGTGACGCCGGCGGCGGCCCAGGCCTTGGAGGTGAGGCCGGAGCAGTCGTAGGAGCCGGGGCCCTCGGCGCCCCAGACGTAGGGCTTGCCGAGCTGGTCGTAGGCGAACCGGACGGCGGCGGCGCCGCCGGTGGAGGGGGTCAGGTCGGTGGAGCTGAGCTGGTTGGTGCCGAGGAAGGCCTGCTGGGCGGCGTTTATGCCCTGCTCTTCGAGCTTCTGGAGGGCGCTGAGCTCGGTGCCGGTGAGACCGGCGACGATCTTCTCGACGTTGGCGAGCTTGTCCTCGACCTTCTGCTTGGCCTCGCGCTGCTGATCGGCGAGCTTCTGGGAGGAGTCCAGGGCGTGCTGGGCGGCCCGGTTGAGGGTGGAGATGCGCAGCGCGCCGGTGGTGAGGCGCTCGACCAGCTCGGCCTGGGTGCCCGCGGCGCGCTGGAGGAAGTGGCTCTGGGAGAAGAGGTCCTGGGGGGTGTCGGCGAGCATGAGGTTCATGTACGGAGACACGCCGCCGTCCTGGTACTGCTGGCGGGCCAGCGCCCCGGCCTGGTCCTTGGCCTCGGCCAGCGCGATCCGTTCGTCGGCGAGCTGGGAGTCCAGGCGGGAGGCGGTGCCGCGCTGCTCCTTGAGCTGGGCCTTGGCCTCGTCGTAGGTCTCGGTGGCCTCTTCGGCCTGGAGGTAGAGGTCCTGGAGACGGTCGAGGAGGGCGGCGAGCTTCGTCGTGGAGGGGGCGGGGTCGGCGTGGGCCTGGGCGGCGGGGACGACGGGGAGGGCGAGAGCGGCGGTGGCCAGGAACATCCCGCAGACGAGTGCGCGCCGCAGCGCTGACATCCCCTCACCCCCGCTTCCGCTCACATCATCGGATCGTCCGAACATCCACGTACTCCGGGTAGATCCTTACACGACCGGTTGAGCGGCGACAGGGGAGGCCGTCCGTCCGGGTCAGGTCCGGGTCAGGGAGGGTCAGCGGGCCGGTTTGGTCCACGGCCACTTCGGGCCCCGGTCGGGGCGGTTCCCCTCCGGGTCGTAGACGAAGACGAAGCGCGTACGGCGCTGCGCGCGCGGCCCGGGGCTGGGCTCGCGGTGGTAGACGTGCACCACCGGCGGGGCGCCGCCGTCCTGCGGCACGGGCACCTCGTACACCTTGGGGGGCTGGCCGGTGACGCCGGTCAGTACGCCCAGCACCCTGCCGTCGAGCGGGCCGCCGACGAATTCCGTGTCCTCGTGTCTCACCGGCCCAGGTTAGGGCCTCAGCGCATTACGGACGGGGCCCAAGCCCCGCTTTAGGGCGGCCGATGACCATCGGGCGGTACAAGGGACCCGCCATGCCGGGTCCCGCTGAGTGCTTGAGCGAGGGGATGTCGGGGATGCCGGGGATGCCAAAGCCACGCCGCTTCGCCACTTTCACCGAGCTGGTCCGGGAGCGGACGGCGGAGTTGGGGGACGCGGACGCGCATGTGTTCCTGCGCGAGTCGCGGGACGGCAGCCATGCCGAGCATCTGACGTACGCGGAACTGGACCGGGAGGCGCGGCGGATCGCGTCTGCCTTACGCGAGCAGGGAGCGGCGGGGCAGCCGGTGCTGCTGCTGTACCCGACGACGACGGAATTCCTGAAGGCGTTCGTGGGGTGCCTCTACGCCGGTGCCATTGCCGTGCCGGCGCCGCTGCCGGGGGACGCGGGGCACGGGAAGCGGCTCAGCCGCACCCGGATGGTGCTGCAGGACACCGGAGCGCGGCTGGTGCTGACGGACACCGCCAGCGCGCCGGAGGTGGCGCTGTGGCTGTCGATGGCCGAGGGGCAGCGGACCGTGTGCCTGGCCACGGACACGCCGGGGCTGGGGGACTCGGACTCCTTCCGGCCGGTCCGCAGCAGGGCGGACGACCTGGCGTTCCTGCAGTACACCTCGGGGTCGGTGGCCGACCCGCGCGGGGTGATGGTCTCGCAGCGCAACCTGATGGCCAACCAGGAGTCGCTGGCCAAGCTGCTGCGCACGACGCGGGAGGACCGCTTCGGCGGCTGGCTGCCGCACTTCCACGACATGGGCCTGATCGCACACCTGCTGCACCCCATCTGGCTGGGCAGCATGTCCGTGCAGATGTCCCCGGTCTCCTTCATCAAGCGGCCGGTGCGCTGGCTGCAGTCCATCGAGCGGTACGGGGTCACCGCCGGCGGCGGCCCGAACTTCTGCTACGACCTGTGCCTTCGCCGCGTGACGGACGAGCAGATCGCCGGGCTCGACCTCTCCCGCTGGCGCCTGGCCCTCAACGGGGCGGAGCCGGTGCGCGCCGACACCCTGGCGGGCTTCATCCGGCGGTTCGCCCCCGCCGGGCTGCGGGCCGAGGCGGTGTACCCGAGTTACGGGCTGGCCGAGGCCACCCTCGTCGTCTCCGGCGGGGTCCCCGGCGCCGGGCACACCGAGCGGGAGATCGACCCGGCGGCCCTGGAGCGCGACCGGCTGGAGGCGGCGGTGCCGGGCCGCCCGGCGCGGACGCTGGTGGGCGCCGGGCAGGTGGCGGACCTCGACGCGCGGATCGTGGACCCGGTGACGCACCGCGAGCTGCCGACCGGTGTGGTCGGCGAGATCTGGCTGCGCGGCGACAGCATCGCGCAGGGGTACTGGAAGCGGCCGACCGAGAGCGAGCTGACCTTCCACGCGACCCTGAACGAGGAGGAGAGCGGCTTCCTGCGCACCGGCGACCTCGGGGTCCTCCGGGGCGGCGAGCTGTACGTCACCGGCCGGCTGAAGGAGCTGATCATCCTCAACGGCCGCAATGTGTATCCGCAGGACGTGGAGTGGGCCGTGAAGTCCGTCGAGCCGTTCCTGACCTCCGGCACCGGCGCGGTGTTCGCGGTCGAGGGCGGCGGACGCGAGCAGCTGGTCGTCGTCCAGGAGGTCCGGGGCGCGGGGACGGACGCGGGCGGCATGCGCGTGCTGGCCCAGCGGATCCAGGAGATGATCGGCAAGGAGTTCAACGTCCCGGCCGGCAATGTGCTGCTGGTCCGCCCCGGCACCGTACGCCGCACCACCAGCGGCAAGGTGCAGCGCACCCTCATGCGCAAGCTGTTCCTCGGCGGCGGCCTGCGCGGCGAGTACGAGGTGCTCGACCCGCAGATCCGGTTCCTGACCCGCGCGAACGAGTCCCTGCTCGGCGACGACCTGCTGCGGCCGGAACCGGCCGGCGGGGGTGGTGGCAGGCCGTGGTGAGGTCCGTCCTCGAAGCCGCGGCGCCGGGCGGGCCGCCCGCCCCGGCGGAGACCGCCCAGACCCGGGTCGCCCGGCTGGAGGCGCTGCTGGGCGACCCGACGGATCCGGGCAACCCGCTCGGCTACGGCGCCCTGCTGGAGGCCGACCGGGCCGCGGTGCCCTTCGCCGAGGGCGAGGCGGTGCTCGACGACTTCGGGCTCAACGCCGAGTTCGTACCGCGCGAGCTGGGCGGCCGCCTGGACGGCATCGACACCCTGGTGCGGGTCATGCGGCCGGTCTTCCGCCGTGACGTGGGCCTGGCCATGGGCTACGGCATGACCACCTACATGGCCGCCTCCGACGTGTGGACCACCGGCAGCGAGCGGCAGCGCGAATGGCTCGCGGCGCTGCTGCTGGGCGGCGGCCGGGCGGCCATCGCCCAGCACGAGACGGCGCACAGCAACGACTACGTACGCAGCCAGGTGACCGCCCGTCATGCGCAGGGCGGTTTTCTGCTCAGCGGCGGCAAGCCGATGATCAACAACCTGGACCGGGCCGAGGCCCTCGTGCTGTTCTGCCGCACCGACGACGCCCCCGGCAGCCGCAGCCACTCCGTGCTGCTGCTCGACCCCGGCGCGCTGCCCGCCGAGCACGCCACCGTACTGCCCCGCCATCTGGCCGTCGGCCTGCGCGGCTGCCACTTCGCCGGGCTGGAGTTCGACGACTGCCCGGTGCCGGAGAGCGCGTTGCTGGGCCCCCTGGGCAGCGGCATCGAGACGGCGCTGCGGTCCTTCCAGATCAGCCGCACCGTGATCTCCGCGATGGCGGTGGCCGCCGTCGACACCAGCCTGCGCACCGCCGTCGACTTCGCCTACCGGCACCCGTCCCGGATGGACTCCGCGCGCACCGACGCCGCCGTGACCGGGGCCTTCGTCAATCTGCTGCTCTACGACAGCCTGGCGCTGGCCTCGACCAGGGCGCTGCACCTGCTGCCGGCCGAGACCAGCGTGTACTCGGCGTCGCTGAAGTACCTGCTGCCGCGCGTCCTGACCGAGACGATGTACGACCTGTCGATCGTCCTGGGCGCCGGGATCTACACCCGCGACGGGACGCTGGGCATCTTCGGCAAGCACGTCCGCGACGTGCCCGTGCTCAGCCTCGGCCACGCCGGCTCGGCCGCCTGCCAGGCCACCGTCATCCCGCAGTTGCACCGGCTCGCCCGGCGCTCGTGGTTCACCGAGGACGCGGCGCCCGCGGCGCTGTTCAGGCCGGGTGCGTCCGGGACCGGGCTGCCGCCGCTGCGCACCGAGCGGCTGAGCCTGGCCTGCGGGCGCGACAGCCTGAGCGCGACGCTGCTGGACGTCGCCGCCTCGGTGCCGGGGCGCGGCAGGGTCGAGCGGGCGCTGCGCGCACTCGCGGGACAGCTGGTCGAGGAGTTCCGCGACCTGCGCCACCGGGTGCTGACCCTGAGGACCGAGGGGATGGCGGCGCGCACCAGTGCCGCCTGCTTCGCCCTCATGGACCGGTACGCGCTGCTGCTGGCCGCCGCCGCCGTGCTCGGCGTGTGGCGGCACAACCAGGACGGCGCCGACCCGTTCCTGGCCGACCCGTCCTGGGCCGCCGCCGCGCTGCACCGCGTGGCCCGGCGGCTCGGCGCCCGGGTCGACGACCTGCCGCCGGAGTGCATGACCCGGATCCGCCACGAGGTGCATCTGCGCTACAGCGCACAGCGCGGCTACGACCTCTACAACACGCCCGTACCCGGCTGAGGAGTCCAGCTATGACCACCCCTGCGACCTGGCACACCGACATCCCCGGCGACTCCGCCCGCGGCTGGCTGCTCGACCGGCTCGCCGTCTACCTGCGCCGTCCGGCCGAGGGCATCGACCCCACCGTCCCCCTCGCCGAGTACGGCATGGACTCGGTGTGCGCGCTGAGCCTGTGCGGGGACCTGGAGGACGTCTTCGGACTGGAGGTCGAGCCGACGCTGCTGTGGGACCACCCGACCGTGGACAGCCTGGTCCGCCACCTCGCGGCCGTGCTGCCCGCGGTGGCTCTGGGGGACCAACTGCGATGACGGAACCAGGAACGGGAACGGAAGCAGGAACGGACACCGGCCGTGGCATAGCCGTCGTCGGCCTCGACTGCGCCTTTCCCGGCGCGGCCGGCGGCGAGGCGTACTGGGATTTACTGATGCGCGGCGGCGACGCGGTCGGTGACGTCCCCGCGCAGCGCTGGGACCCGGCGCGGTTCCCGGGCGCGTCCGCCAGGGGCGGCTTCATCGACGGCGCCGACGTGTTCGACAACGACTTCTTCTCCGTCGCGCCCCGCGAGGCCGCCGCCATGGACCCGCACCACCGGCTCCTCCTGCAGTGCGCCTGGCGCGCCCTGGAGGACTCCGGCCGCGCCCCCGCCGACCTCGCCGGTACGGACACCGGGGTCTTCGTCGGCGTCATGGGCGGGGAGTGGGGCCGGCTCACCATGGGCGGCGACCCCGGACGGATCACCCCGCAGACCGGGGCGGGCAGCAGCGCGGGCATGACCGCCAACCGGATCTCGTACCACCTCAACCTCACCGGGCCCAGCCTCGCCGTCGACACGGCCTGCTCCTCCTCGCTGGTCGCCGTCCACCTCGCCGTGGGCGCCCTGCTGGCGGGGGAGTGCGACACCGTGCTGGCGGGCGGGGTGAATCTGGTGCTGTCGCCCGATCTCGGCCTGGTCTACGGCCAGTTGGGGCTCGCCGCGCCCGACGGCCGCTGCAAGCCGTTCAGCGCCGACGCCGACGGGATCGGCCGCAGCGACGGGCTCGGCCTGGTCGTCCTGCGCAGGCTGGCCGACGCCGTCGCCGACGGGCAGCGGATCTACGCCGTGATCCGGGGCACCGCCGTCAACCAGGACGGCCGCAGCAACGGCGTCACCGCCCCCAACCGCTGGTCCCAGCAGCAGGTCATCTCCACCGCCTACCGCCGCGCCGGGGTCACCCCCGGCCAGGTCCGCTTCATCGAGGCCCACGGCACCGGCACCGTCCTCGGCGACGCCATCGAGGCCGCCGCCCTGGGCACCGTCCACGGCGTCCCGCGCGAGGAGCCCTGCGCCATCGGCTCCGTCAAGGGCAACCTCGGCCACACCGAGGGCGCCGCGGGCATCGCCGGGCTCATCAAGACGGCCCTGGCCCTGCATCACCGCATCGTGCCCGCCAGCCGATTCGCGGACCGTGAGAACCCCCAGCTCCGGCTGGCCGAGCGGGGTCTGCGGCTGCTCAAGTCCCCGCTCCGGCTGCCCTCCGGGGAGACGGTGGCGGGCGTCAGCAGCTTCGGTATGGGCGGCACCAACGCCCACGCGGTGCTCGCGACCGCGCCCCGGGTCCGGACCGCCGCAGGGGGGCGGTCCGGCACCCGTACCGGGGTCTTCACGCTCACCGCCGACACCCCCGAAGCCCTGCGCCGCAATCTCGCCGAGCAGGCGGACGCCGTCGCCCGCCGGCCGCGCGGCGAGGCCGCCGGGCTGTGCTGGAGCAGCAACCGGGTCAAGACCGGCCTGCCGTACCGCTTCTCGCTCACCGCCCGCGACACCGCCGGGCTGGCCGAGGGGCTGCGGCGGGCGGCCGGCAGCCAGGACTCCGGGGCCGAGCCGGGGCACCGGCCGTGGGCGCGGCCGGTGGTGGCGTTCGTGTTCACCGGCCAGGGGAGCCAATTCCCCGGGATGACGGCGGCGCTGCACCGGGAATCCAGTGCCTACCGGCGGCATCTCGACGAGGCCGACGCCGCGCTGGCCGTCCACACCGGCAGTTCGGTCCGGGACCTGATCCTCGGCGGCGACGAGCGGGTGCACGGCACGGAGTTCGCGCAGCCCGCGCTCTTCGCCGTCGGCTACGCGCTGGCCCGCACCCTCACCGGCCTCGGCGTCCGCCCGGCGGCGGTGCTCGGGCACAGCGTGGGCGAGTACGCGGCCGCCGTGACGGCGGGCGCGCTGTCGCTGGAGGACGCGGCCCGGCTCGTGGCCCGGCGGGCGGCGCTGATGCGCGAGCTGCCGCCGGGCGGCGGGATGCTCGCCGTACGCGCCGGGGCCGGCGGCGAGGAGCTGACGGGCATCCTCGCCGAGGAGCCGGAGGTCGTCGTCGCGGCGGTCAACAGCCCGGTGGACGTGGTGCTCTCGGGAAGCCTGGAGGCGCTGGAGCGGATCGAGAAGACCTTACGCGGGCTGGGCACGCCGACCAGGCAGCTGGAGGTGTCCCATGCCTTCCACTCCCCGCTGGTGGCGCCGGTGGCACAGGCGCTGCGCGCCGAGAGCGTGAGCGCCGTGCCGCCCGCCGTTCCGCTCGCGTCCACCCGGTACGGGCGGCTGCTCGGCGCCGGCGAGCCGATGGACGCCGGCTACTGGGCCGGGCAGACCGAGGCGCCGGTGCTCTTCGCCGACGCGCTCACCGCGCTGGCCCGCGCGGCCGCCCCGACCCACCTGCTGGAGATCGGCCCGCGCAGGCAGCTGCTGACCCTGGCCGGCCGCTCCGCCGGACTCCCTGCGGAACTGGAGTTCCTGCACCCCTGCCCCGGCCCCGACGCCACGGGGGACGAGCTCGCCGAGGTGCTCTGCGCGCTCTACCGGGCGGGCCTCGACCCCGCCTGGGAGGGCCTGTACGAGTCCGGGGAGTGCGGGGAATCCGGGGAGAGCGGGCCGCGGACGGGCGAGCGGCTGCGGCC
>Ga0307517_10015421_pt1 | contig 10158 bp, 3 predicted proteins | sample 23_EM_MG_FD_194515 | JGI IMG/M metagenome (GOLD analysis project Ga0307517, IMG submission 194515) | Populus trichocarpa ectomycorrhiza microbial communities from riparian zone in the Pacific Northwest, United States - 23_EM | ecosystem: Host-associated > Plants > Roots > Unclassified | place...
AAAATATAAAAAAATAAATTTTTAGCAACCTTTGTTTAAGCTATAATTCCAAACCGGGCCAATAGTTTTTAAGAACATCGGTTTCTTCCCAACAACGATTTTTTTTTTTTAAAAAAAAGAAGTATTTTAAGACAAATTGTTGAACAACGGTTTCTGAAAAAACTAATGTTTTCAACAGCTCTATAATACTCTCTCGTGTCTATCAAGAAACTCCTTGACTGGTAGCTGGTGGATTGGACTTATTTGTTTGGTCCAAATCCGTGCTCGGAAATTGAAAAGTAACATAGGCCCAAGCCTCCCTATACAGATTGGCGGACTGCCGGACTGCTTGGTTTCTCAACCCTCGCGTGGCGTGGCAAAGGCAATAAGGTCGTGTTCGAGATTGATGTCTGATGAGGTATTGCTAAGTTTTTTTATGTGATAATAAAAAAATATGCATTTTTAGTTCTTGATGAGATATAATTTATGTTTTAAAAATATTGTCCCTAAAAAAATTACCTCACCTCACCATACAAACAGACCATCAGCAAAGTCCAGTTTTAAATTTTATGATATAATTTTACCTCACCTCACCTCACCATACAACCATACAAACATATAATTTATGTTTTAATTTGGTCTCTCACCTACCTCACCATACTCTTCCCATAAGTGGGCTTGGAGGCCACTGCACCTATACGAGGCCCTCTGGCAAGAATATCCATCGTGCTCTGATTGTTATAGTCTTGATAGAAACCGCTCCAGTTACTCGAGCAAGGACCCAACCTCTGACTGAGAGTAGAAATTCTAGCCATCTAGGCGTGGCAGCAACAGCTGAAAGACTTTTTAACGAAGATATTTTTTATTTTTAATTAAAAAACTTTATACTGATTTTTTATATGTAAATTAATAAAAAGGAAACATGAATCTTCACCGGCAAACACACTTGTTGTTAAAATCACGAATTAATTTGTAAAATCGTATGATTTTACAAGTCAATATATATCTAACATGCAAAATCGGACTAAAACTAAAAAACTAGTAAAATCATACTTAAGTCGTATAGAATCGGTAAACTCGGTTCGATTTTACGAATTTACTACATTTGTTATATAAATCAAGTCTGGTTTAAATTTGATTTTAGAATGTTTGTTAGCTAATTTTACAAGATTGAGCATATCTTGGTGTTTATAAAGTGAAACGTTAAAAAATTAAAATTATACTCAAAAAGCACTCAAACTTTTAGATGAAAAAGATCTTAAGTAAAATGAGTTTTCGGCTTAAACTCACAATTATTTTCTTTACAAAAATTTAAATTTATAGCCACTATGTTCAGAATTAATTCTTCTATAAAAAAGGGTGAAGGAAAAGTTTTCTAAATTTTTACACACTCTTTCTTACCTTATTTTTTAGTGTGTTTTTTTATGCTTTGATTTTTCTCTCAAACCTAGAGCTTGAGTTCAACTTGTTGATAGATATTTGAGTTATATATTTCTTGATTCAAATATCTTGTTTTGAAGTGCATATAAACTTTCAAATTTAGAGCTTAAGTTCATTTTATCAAGAGATAGTTGAGTTACATGTTCTTTGATTCAAATGCCTTGTTTAGAAGTGTATATAAACTAAATTGGTGTTGTTGGAATCTCCAGTAACTTGTTGCAAACATCTTTTGTACTAAAAAAATAAGCAATAAAATCTTAAAAACAAAAGATTTATTTTTAACAATAATAAAATTTCATTAATTTTAAAATGTTTTAACAAGTATCCTTATTTTATTTTATTTTATCTTTTTTTTTAGTATGCATGCCAGGATTTTTTTCATGACGCTTTTTTTAATGTATAATTAGTATGTTTGTTAAAACTTTTTAGTCCTTACAAAAATACACACACACACACACAAGTTTATTATTTACTTGTAGTTTTAGCATAAATTATATTTAACATGCCATTTCATTTGTTAAACAAAACAATATTACTTAACTTTTTGAATTACAATATTACTCTAGACAGTTGTGATAGAAATGGAAAGGGACAGCAGAATCTTTGGGAAGGGAGAATAAAATTCGAGTACTTTTGCAACGAGGTGGCATGGATTAAGTACTTTTGCAATATCAAGAGAATAAAAGAAGCATGAAGAAAAATTAAAGAGGAAGGAAAAAAAGAGAGTATAAAAACAAATGAAATAGGTGGCCCCCGCGGGCATATGGAACCTTCAGCAGCCGGATAAAAAAAAAGACTGACAACAGACAAGTCGACTGATTACAACGCCACTAAATCCGCTAATTATAGAATAATGATTACAAGGCCTTAGATCACACTGTCAGAGTGGCAGAATGTTCTATTGGGATTAGGAAGCATCGAAAGAAACAGCTGGCAAGCAAGCAGATCAAAGAGAGCAGATGTTCGTAGCAGTCAACTGTCATGTTTTATCAGACATTCGTGGACAACTTGGAATATCCTATGGTACATCGTGTATCCATCTATCACATCATCCACAACTCAGCTTTTGTTGTTAAGAGAAAAGGAAAACTATTTTATTTTATATCTGACTGCCATGCTTTCCACAGAATCATACACAGTGATTGATAGTACCCTGCTAGATTAGTGAGATTGCTCCATGCACTCACGAGCAGTCAGCCTATTTAAAAACATTTCTTCATGGAAGAATTGCTAGATAAACTCACAAGTAATTACAAATTAATTAACTAAATAAACATTGTGTTCCAGAAACGACATCCGTACCACCTATCATTATCCAGATATGGATTTGGATCAGGACATGGAAAAAGGGTCGGTGAAATGAAGCAGCAATTCATAACATGAGGATGATGATATCCCAACAAATAGAATTTCCGTCATTTCCTTTACAAAATGAGATCTTCAACTGTTGGTTCCAATATTCCCAAAATTTGATGCTTGGAAACACATCGAACAAGAGGGATCGATGAACATGTGTCAGATCCAAGTGAAACAAAGAGAGGAAAAAAAAGGATGACCAAATAAAAGCTAATTCACTCTTGAAATATCTATCTGCATATCCCAAACTCAAAGGCACCACAAGGATATAAACTACCAACCCTACCACAACCACTGTTTACACACCGATATCACCGCACACACGACTTCTTTTGCCTTATTTTTCTACCGCCCATCTGCCGAAGTGAATGACTCTGCAAAGCCAGATGGCCGAGTAGGTATACTAGTCTGGGTATTATCCCCACTGGGAAGAAATGAAGAGCTGCTTCCATCAAATGCCTGCCACTTCAGGAGTACTTCAGGCAAGGGCGTCTCAAAATCAATCCCATACATATCATCAGAATCTGGTTCTGCTGCTTTCCAAATCTCAGTAAGAGATGACAGAACATTAACCACATGACCCATGTCTGGCCTTTGGTAGGGCTCCCTTGCAGTGCAATGGCCTGCTAACTCTGCAACGGTGCTAATGCTGCCGAGGGTTTCCTCGTCAAGATTAATAGTTGGGTCAATGGCCTTATGGAACGTGTCTTTGTTGATGTGCATCCTACGGAACCAAGTAACAAGATGCAAGCTGTCCTCAGGTTGGGTCTCGTCAAGTGCTTTTCTTCCTGTGATCATCTCCATTAATATGACTCCAAAGCTAAACACATCAACCTTTGTGGTCACTCGACCAGTCACTGCCAAGACGTTCAGAAAATTTTAGGTTTACCTCCCAGAGGACTGATTTTTATCGAACAAAAGATAAAAAGAATTTCTTTAAAATTCTGACAAGTCTAGACAAAGAAGACTGGAATATTCATCATTTGAAAAGCAAGAGATTTATTTGGTTGCCAGTGACCCACTGGAGCTGCAAACCAAGGAAAACAAATAAAGAGTGAAATACGTAAATGACAGTATATGAGAACAGATATGTTCTAGTTCAATGTGCCCAACAAATACAATAAACCAAAGTGAATCACTCATCTCAGCTAATGCAGTTATGCTACAAGTACGCATCGAGTTCTAAGATCACAATAACCAAAATTTATGTGTTGAAACAAGGACCAAACGCTGTGTGGGAGGCTCTTATATAATTGTATGAAATCTTGTACTCCTATACTTCCAAATGTTGCACAAGTCATAACAGCACCATGGATCAGGGTTGTGAAACACGACACATGAAAGCTCATCTGTTAAAGAACACAGGGGAAGCAGCCAAATAACGTGGATCATCATTTTGACTACACTAGCTTTATTTCCTTGTATTGTTATGAAAGATGTTTTACCAATCATCAATAGATTTCGTTTGTTCGTTTTTTCAAAATATTTGAAATAACAACATGGCAGATAGTTGACCATTGACGGAGACAAAACTCTAGTGTTGGTTCCCCAATGTTTCAGCTATTAAAATCTACATGAAAAGGAATTTTCAAATAAATGCAAAATAGAAAAGTACTAAATGCAATTCTTTGTGGTATCCTCCCCTGCCCTGCCCTGCCCTGCCCTGCTCATGCTTTTTGTTCACTGAGTTATGCTTTTTTCACACCCTAATATGTTTGTCTATTTCTTTTATTGGTTACTCTACAATAAAAGACAAATGGTAAATCTAGGCATGCAAAGTATGGGAGTTGAAAATTTAGTTACCCGCATACTCGGGGGCAAGATATCCAAAAGTTCCAGCTAGTCTGGTTTCAATCGAAGTTTTTCCTTCTGGAGCAGGACGAACCAATCCAAAATCAGCCACTTTGGCTCGCATATCATCTCCTAGAAGAATATTGGAAGGTTTGAGATCCCTATGAATAAAACATTGATGTGCTAGCCCATGTAGGTATTCAACGCCTCTAGCAACATCCAAGCCAATAGTTAATCTTCTAGTCCATTCTAGTGATTTGACACCCTCCTCCTTCCAACAAAAAAGATGCCTGCTAAGTGTCCCCTGAGGCATATATTCATAAACAAGAAGCCTCTCATTTCCATCCAAGCAATATCCTATAAGGGCGACTAGATGGCGATGTCGAACCTTAGTAAGCACCGCAATCTCAGACATGAACTCTGCAAGACCTTTCTCACTAACCACTCCTGACTCCATCCTCTTCACTGCAATTTTTGTCCCATCATGCAATTCCCCCTTGTATACAGTCCCAAAGCCACCTCTTCCCAATATATTTTCTTCACTAAAATTATTCGTAACATTTCTTAAAACTTGAATCGAGATCACCATATTTTCAGTCCTGGCCAGATTAATGTCACTGGGTCCAACACTATCAGTGAAGCTCTCAGCTCCAATATTTGCACTTGATCCAGCAACAGTGATTTTCACCGCATCCTGATCTCCTGAATGGCGGGGGTGAATAATCATCATATTTGGACTCTGAACCTTACTAGATCGCTTTTGTTTCCTATTATAAAAGAATACACCTAGCCCAACCATACATAAACCACAAACAAAACCAATCACAGAACCCACAATCTTTCCAGTAGCCAAATTCTTGTTCCCACTACCATCAGAATCGCCAACTGTACCAGAAGGTGAGCCAGGTGCAGTTCCGGGAGTCGCAGGGGGAGGATAGACACTGCCATTCTTCCCAATATCAGGATTTCCAGCATATTCCACTTGCACATTATTTCTAAACTTAGGGATGTTACCATAGAGTCTATTATTCGAAACATCTAAAATAGTAAGATCAGACAAATTTGTAAGCTCATCTGGTATCGTACCAGTGAGCATGTTATCAGAAAGAAACAATTCCTGCAATGTCGAAATCAAAAAAAAATCTGAAGAAATGGTACCAGTAAGTCCTGCTTTCTTCAAGTTAATAACCAAAATATCCTTTCCAACACAAGCAATCCCTTTCCAACTATTGGAACTGCAAGGATCATTTCCTTTCCAAAAGTCAGCAAGACTAGCAGGGTATCCAAAATTTTTCGCAACTGACAACAAAACATCGACAGTAGCATCACAAGCAACACCAGGTTTATCCAAACAAAAATTATTAGTCCCAGGATTCATATCCACAGAAACTCTATCAGCAAACTTGGGCGTCGGTCCCTGGAGCTTATTATTAGTGAAATTGACTGCACGAAGTGTAGAAATGTTCACTAATGATGGAGGAACAACACCCGTCAAGCTATTATCCCTTAAACTCAAATCTTCCAATGAAATCATCCCAGAAAGATCAGGCAAAGGGCCCGTAAGAGAATTTCCATGGAGCCAAATTTCAGTCAATGAAGTCATGTTTTGCAAGATAGAAAGAGTGCCATTTAGCCTGGAATTACTCTTCTGGCCATTAAGCCACAAAGACCGTATAGTAGACCCCGAAAAATTCAGAGGCAATTCACCCTCTAAATAATTGAAAGCTAAATGCAAACTTTCCAATCCAGGAAACACATCGTTGTTAAAAAATTCAGGGATTTTGCCAGCTACATTAGCATCATTCGCCGAGAATTCCTTCAAAGAAGTCGCATCTTTTAGACTCTCCGGTATTTCCCATGATTCAAAGGGATTTGTATCCAAACTGACGGAGGTTAACGACGTCATTCCGGTGAAAAAATCAGGAGGAATTGAAGAGAAATTGTTGGTGTGTAAAAGGAGGACTTGGAGAGAGCTTAACCCTGACAAACTCGGTAATGATCCCGTTAAATTGTTGGACATGACCTCGAACCTAGTTAACTGAGTCAGGTTTCTGAGTTCTGGGGGGAGTGTACCTTGTAAATTCTGGTAGCCTATCTGGATACGATCTACCCGATTATTTGTGCAACCCACGTGGGCCCATTGACATGGGTCAGAGGCAGACCACCCGAGAGTAGACGATTTGACAAGGCTGTCTCTCAGTTTCAGCATGACTGCTGCGTCGTCGTTTTGCTGAGAATGGGCAATGCATAGCAGGGAAAGAAGGAGTGAGGTATGGATAAAAAGCCAAACACCCATATCATGTGTTGTGGTGTTTCAGAGAGAGAGAGAGAGAGAGATTTGTTTCTTGAAAATAGAGTGGTTCTTGCTGCTGTGCTAGGGTTTATTGGAGCAAAGGATGGGTTTTTTCTCTTTTTTTTTGGAGAGAGAGAGAGAGTTTTGGCAGAGAAAACGGTGGAGATGGAGGGGAGGGAGGGAGGGTGTGAGTCAGACAGTAAAAGTTGCTGCCATGAAAGGTTTATTTTGGACTGGTAACTCTTAAGGAAATTATGAGTACTGTGTTGCTGATTTGACAAGTGAGGGACAGAGTTGGCGCATGCGTGTTGGACCTAACATAGGTTTTTGCGGAGTATTTTTGTGCTTTATCATAAAAACAAATAATAACACAATATAAAAATATTTTAAAACATAATACAGTTTATACCGTTGTACACAGTTATTACAGATAATATTCTAACTGTTTGTAAAGAAACATTATTTATAATTTTCTAAAATATTTTAAAAAATAATACAGTTTATACCGTTGTACACAGTTATTGCAGATGATATTTTAACTGTTTGTAAAGAAACATTATTTATAATTTTCTAAATTGTATTAATTTTTTAAATTTTTTTTAAATTGTGTTATTTTATATATATTTTTTAAATGCTTGAGTGAAAAAAAAAAGGTTTTTGCAGGTCCAAAGCCCATGTTGTTTAAATTTTAAAAATAAACAGATGGTTAATTCCTTAAAGAGCTTCCACTGGCTGTGTTTTTTTTTTTATTATTATTATTGCATTGTATTTTTAAAAAATTTTAATTAATTTTTTTAAAAATATTTTAAGTTATTGATATAAAAAATAAATCTTAAAAAATAAAAATAAAATATTTAAATAAAAAATACTTTAAAAAACCATATATAAACGTTGGCAAGGACAACGCGTACATAAATATAAAACCTTTTTCATGAAATAAATACATAATTCTTATCTTTTTTTCCTCAATCCTAAGGAGCCCGTTTCTTAAGACAAAAAAAGGCCCCTGAACGGGCTGGAGCCGAAAAGCGTATGAGCAGAACTCGACTCTCTCTCTCTCTTTTCAAAAGCATTCTGCCGATTGTCCACGATTACAGGATAAAGATACATATCACAGAAGAAAATTAACGAATTCGACAGAGACATGCATGAGACAGAGGATAAATGACCGAGAAGCTGAAGAACATTACCTCCGATACTTGCCACCGTTTTTTGTCGTGAATGTTTCGCTTTATTGCATGTTATGTATCACTATCCTGTTAAATATCGAAGAAATCGATGATTTGATTTGCAGAGGTTAGTTTAGGAAGTATAAAAACTAATTTGAAAAATGAACTTAATTACTGGTAAATTAAATTAAAAATAGCATATAACTTATTTTGTATTCTGCTCGGTGAACCTATTTGTAATTCTCTTGAAGAACATTTATTCTGCAATTATTGATTGTTACCTAGGACTTATCTTGATGGGCCTTGGATCTGCTAACTTCTGGCTTCGAGAAACCTGAGAACACAGGTCGATTGGCTCCTCTGACGAATCAAGAAGTCTCCTTTAATATAATGTAAGGCCTTCTAATTTGCGTCTTTTGAAATTCTAACAAAGTTTAATAAAACATGTTGAAAAAAATCGAATAGTTGTTCCAAAAGTCATATGAACCAAATTAATTAACATCAATTCAATTCAAATTTTAATGGAAATTCAATAGCCAAGAAATAAAATTCAATATCTAATAATTAAGAAAGAATTGATCATCGAGAACATATTGAAACTCTATTTTCAACAAATCCAGTATTGTTACAAAGATCTCGACGAGACAATTCTAATCACACCTTAAAACATCATCAAACATTATTCTAATTTGTTAGGGGTTTTGTTTAGGGTTAATTTGAGGTTAATCACGATCTCGTTTAATGTTTTTTTAAGATGTGGTTACAATTGTCTCGTCAAGATTTTTATAATGGTATCGAGTATGTCAAAAAAAAATTCCTGATATATCCTTAATGATTTATTTTTTCTTTCTTCATTTCTCTCTCTTGCTATACCATTTTATGTTGATTTTTAGTAAGTTTAATTATTTTGAAGAAGATGAAACATTTTTATACAATCATTATTTTTAATAATAATATTAAAAAATACAGTTGTGTTTAGCGCTATTATTTATTAATATTGAAAAACACAATTGTATTCAAAATGTTATTTTTTCAAACAAAAAAAAAATCCTACTAATTTACGCCTGCTAACGGTACATGTATGTACGCTTCTGTTCAGTCATCCTTTTCTCGGTTAAAGATAAGAGTTACCTCTTTCTTACTTGTCACCCAAATATCTCCACATATTAGCTTGTGAGGATATAATTATTATTATTTTTTTTATCATCTGTATGGGGTGCTCCAACACCATTAATTTTCACACAGTTTATAGGGTTAATGTTTTTATACATTCCTATGCTCCTTTTTTTTGTGCTAACGGTTCCCCACTATTTTTTTATATTCACATCATTTTTGTATATTATATGATTGTCATTGCTAGAAATAATTATCAAAATTAGACCCACCAGTTCAATCGTTGAACCAATCCAGTTGAAGAATATGAATTATTTATGCAACTAAACCGATAAGAACTAGCTTCAATCGACCTTAAAAATCAACTTAGATATGTCAAGAATCAAATTGAATCGTTTCAATGTCAACCTGCCACTTGTTACATACTAAAAATATGGAAGAAGCCTTTTCTAGGTATTTTTTATTTATTTATGTGGGTGTCCGGGTCAGCTTACGCGCATCACGACTAATCTCACGGTCCACTGAACATCTTGCAAACCCAGTAAACATGTAAGGCACCGCGGGGTGACAGGCGTGCACAATGAAATTCGAACCCGAATGCAGAGGAAGGGAACAAGCCTCTACTACTACTAGGCCAATACCTCAAGTGCACCTTTTCTAGGTATTTAACACAGGACATAGTTGAACTAGTGGATCGCTAGTTAAGCTGATGAACTAAAACCTTTCACCGGTTGAAGCTCCAGCTCGATTTTGATAATACTATTGCTAGATCCTCTCATCATTTGATATTATTAATAATGTCGTTAAATAATGGCATGTGCCAGTTCCTTAAAGGATGTAATATTTTGACAATGTACATTTTATCTCTAATTTTTTATTTTATTTTAGCCCATGTATTTTGTTTTTATTACAATTAAGTCTTGATATGGTTTTTATCCTCATATTATATGATAAATGCAATCTAGCCCCTAAAAGATTTTTTTTTCAATCAAACATCTACAAGTCAAATCTTAAATT
>Ga0307517_10015423_pt1 | contig 10157 bp, 4 predicted proteins | sample 23_EM_MG_FD_194515 | JGI IMG/M metagenome (GOLD analysis project Ga0307517, IMG submission 194515) | Populus trichocarpa ectomycorrhiza microbial communities from riparian zone in the Pacific Northwest, United States - 23_EM | ecosystem: Host-associated > Plants > Roots > Unclassified | place...
CACTTGTTAGGATTTTTCTTCACAAAAAATGCTAGAGAAATTCATCATCGCACATGGAACAAATTTAATTTAATCATCTTGTGTGTTTTTCTTAGCTATAAAAATTGGTATGGGACCAAGACAGCTAAGGTGGTGTTCGTTTGTTTGGAAAGATATGTTCTAGAAATTATTTTTGAACTTTCATGAATTTATTTGTTATCAAAAAAATTAGTAAATGAAAAATATTTTTTAGTTAAAAAAACATTAACTTGATTTCTAGGAAAGTATTTTTTTTTTTATTTTTGACGGAAAACACTTTCCAGAAATTGTGAAAAATTTAGAAAAATCATATTATTTGCTGATTATATCAAATTTGGTCCTCAAACTTTTGATTGATATATATTTTGTTTGAATTTTTTTTTTAATTTCATCTCTTAAAATTTGATTTAATTTGATTTTTATATTAACTTTGGTCCTTATTTTTATAATTGTTATTTTCTTTTCTTTTATCATTTTTTTGGTCTATTGAAAATTTTTATCTATCAAATTTGGTCTTCATTCTTTTTTATTGTTACTTATTTTATTTGAAATAATTTGTGAAATTGTAATTATTATTATTTTAATTTCATCATCTTTTAAATTGTTTATTTGTTAGATTTGATCTCTATTATTTTGATTATTATTTATTTTATTTGAGATAATTTATGAAATTAGATACAATTTTTTCAATTTCATTATCATTCAACTTTTTAATTTGTAGGATTTGTTCCTTATTATTTTAATAAACTTAAAAAACAAAACATTAATAAACTATTTTCCAGCTCATTTTCCATAATATAATCAAACACTGGAAAGTGTTTTCCAACTTATTTTCCATGACACTACCAAACATCGGAAAATAATTCACTTTCCAAGAATTCACTTCCCAAGAAAACCACTTTCCAAAAGGAAACTATTTTTCAGCAAACAAACAGGGCTTAAGAGAACGAGTTTTAAATCAACCTGAAAAAATAAAAATAAAATAATAAGTTTTAAATTTTAATATTTCATAAAAAAAATTAAAACAATACATGTGAATGAAAGTTATAAAACAAATATCAGGCATGAAATGTAGTATAGCTATCTTACATTAAAAAGTTATAAAACAATTCATATGGTTGTAAATTATAAAAAATATAATATAGTTATCCCACATCAAAAACTTAAAAAACAATTCATGTTGATGTATGATATATATAGTTATCTCACATTGAAAATTTAAAAAATAATGAATGTGAGCTATAAAAAAAATGAAGTGTAATATGGTTATCCCATATTGAAAAGTTAAAAAATAATTCATATGAATATAGGCTATATATAATTATCCCACATCAAAAATCCATGTGGATGTAAGCTATAAAAAATTATGTGACATGAAGTGTAGTATAATTATCCCACATTGAAAAGTTAAGAAACAATTTACGTGGATGTATGCTATAAAGTAGATATGAAGTGTACTATAGTTATCTCACATCGAAAAGTTAAAAATAATCCATGTAGGCTATATAGTTATCCAACATAAAAAAAAAATAAGAAACAATTCATGTGAATATAGACTATAAAAAAGAAATGTGAAGCATGAAATGTAATACAGTTATCTCATATCAAAAAGTTAAGAAATAATCATTGCGGTTGTAGGCTATAAAAATTATGAGGCATGAAGTGTAGTATAATTATCCCACATCAAAAGGTTAAGAAACAATTCATATGGATGAATAAGAGAAGATGTCACCATTAAAGGATGCTGATGATGTTTGTGTTGAGTATCCAGTTGAAAGAGAAACACTTGTGGTGGAGAGCACTAAATATACATGTCAATGTGGATAATTGAAAAAGTCAGAGGGAGAAAATATTTCACATGACATGCCGTGTTTATAATAAGGTATGTATCTTAATTATAGATGATGATAGTTGCACTAATGTAGCTAATATTGAATTGGTGAAAAAGTCGAACTTGCACACTACCAAACATCGCATACCTTATAAATTATAATAGTTGAATGATGGTTGTTGTTACTTATTTTTACCCAAAAAAAGAAGAAAACCTAAAAATACAAGAAGAAATCCTAAAAGATTTCTCAAGTTGGTGGTAGAGGACCAAAACGACAAGTGGAAAATTTGAATGATCAAAATGTATAAGATTAACAAAATTAGCAACCCAATTTTGACTAAAAAAAGCTTTATTGGTAAAAATATTTTTATTTGGGGTAAAGAAATACAAATTTGGATGATTAAGGACTCAATGAGAATTTTAGTAAGCTTAATTAATTTTATTGAGAACTTGTTTGCACGGAAAATCAATTTTTGGAGTCAATTTGGGTGTTAAATGAAAGACATTGAAGTTTGGGGATTGACATTAGACTTTGAAATGTTTAATTGGTCAAATTAAGGGCTTGATTGTGAAAAAAAATAAAGTTTGGAGGTCAATTAAGAACTTAATTGCATATCCCTAAGACCAAAGACTAACCCATAAATGGCGTACAATTTCAGGAGTAAAAATTGGTCAAATCAGGAGTCCGATTGAAAGGAATTGAAATTTTGATGGTTAATTAAGGATGAAATTGAATAAATTGAAAATTAAGGACTCGTCTGTAAAAGGCGTCGAACTCTAAAGATGATATTTGAATTTAGTAGGGGTGCAATTGCATATAATTGAAAGTTGGGAGATAATTATGGGTGCATCTAAAAGCAATTAAAAGAGTAGGAACCAAATTGAAATTGGCCAAATTCAAAATTAAAAAACTTTAATTTTTTAGGTTTTAACCCAGACAAAATGTCGTTCACCCACTGTTTATCTCCTTCATTGACAATTTTGGATGATTAAGTGAGCATGTTTAAACGAATGAATGTGGTGTTTCTCATCATCTCAAGAGTTGTAACCACCATCATTCAACTCAGAAACACCCCAATTCTTTCATAAAAGTCTCCACGCATCTTGTCCCCGATCAGCTTTCCTTGCATTTTCAAATTTTATGTTGATCGAGTTGACACCTTTGAACGAATGAATGTTAAGGTACAGACCTCCAAATTGAGTAAGGTTGGATCCAAACAAAAGGTGTGCACCTCATCTACCAATTTCAGGTGGTTTACGATGACATTTACATTAGAGTTGCTCTGGCAAAGCCTCGAAAGTGGTCAACCTAGTCAGCCTTGACTATGACATCTATTTTTCAAAAACCATCCATTTTTTTTCATGTGTTCACACTTAAAGCTTCTCAAAGAGTTCTTATCAATGACTTTAACACTTCCCTATCAATATCAAAAGGTCATAAATAGCTCATTGCCCTCTAAGTCTAACAAAATCACCAAGTACCCTTAAACCAAAACAACCATTGCAAAACCAGTTTAGTACAAAAGCTTCCATCTATTAGCTTTTGTCCAGAACCCTCTCACTTTGATTAAAAGGCTAAGCTTTGATCAATTTTTTTAGGGAATCCACAAAAAAAACCAAAAAATCCTATAAATACCCTTGAAAATCAGAACTAAAAAAGAGGAGAAAATGGGGGAATATGGGGAAATACTTTGTTAATAGACCCTATTGTAAAGGTTCAAGAGCCTAACATAGAAGGTCTAACAAGCTTTGGAAAGAAAGAGAGTGAAAGGGAAAGAATGAAAGGAAAAAAGAAGAAAAAACCAGCAATCTATAGGCAGCAAGCTTGGAGAAGGTATAACAATGTAAAAACTTAAAGGTGAAGTCCATGTGGTCTGCCCATTCATGCTTTTTTAATGTTTAAACATCTTTTGATGTTTTTTGAACTTGTTTTAGTGTTATGATGCTTTCTAGTTTTTTTTTATTAATATATAAAAATATTGTTTTTATTATTTAAATATTATTTGAAGTTGTTGTTGATATTACTAAGTGTCAAGACAATATATTTGTGACTGATTTTGATAAAATAAGGTAGTTTTGGATTTTGCCAAAAGGTGGTAGTGAATGTTTGATGTCTTTTCTATTTTGTTAATGGATGTTCTTGGTTCCTGAGCATGGGTTGGGTTCCAAGTGTTCAAAGAATCAGTTTTGAATCGAAATTTGATATTTTTGTTGACTGTTATTGAGGCTATAGTTATGAAGTTGGAATTTAATGCATATTTGTGCTGATTTGATGTCTTTTGTTAGTTTTTTTTATTCAACTATACTTGGTATTGACAATGTGGGTTGTGAGGATTAAGAGCAGTGTGTTTAAAGTCATAAAATGCTCATTTCTAAGGCTTGGCAATGTTGGGCAATGACTAGGTTTTTGCTGGGTTTCTGGGAAATGTTCTTCATGTTCTTAAGAAGAACATTGGCTTAGCCCCGGACTTGGACCAATTTTGGTTAATACCTTTGCACCAAACCTTTATTTATACTTAATTAATTAATAATCTAGGGTTTTTTTTTGCATGAATAACATGTTTTTGTAGGGGTTTTAATCCTAGGGTTTTAGTTTTGAACTGAAATCCATTTTGACAAAATCGTGATTTTTGAATGATAATCGGAGTGAATGAATGCTAGATTAATGATCTTTGCTTGATTTCCAACATGTCTGTGTCCTTGGTTTGTCCATATATGGTCTGATTTGAGAGTCATGCGACTAGGTTTGTTATGAATGTTCACGTTCGTTATTTATTTTGTGTTTGATCCATTTTGCTCAAGAATTATTTAGTTTTTTTTTGTGTTTAATCTATTTTTTGGCTTTGGTTTTGTTTTGGGTTGTTTTTCGGGTCAAATCAGGATTTTTAGTTCGGTTTATGGTCAAATAAAAAATTTCGGGTCAACCTAGTTGGGTTAATGGGCTAAGACTTTTTATGGTTTGTCATTGTTTTAATAAAAGGAAATTAGGCTTAAGAACATGTTTGACAAACACGCCCTTAAGCCTGTTTTAATAGTTCGTTTTGAATAAAAATGGGCTTGTTTATAGAAATTCCAAAACAAATCTAAAAAATCTCAATGATCAATTTAAAAATTTGTAGGTCCTTTGCATGTTTTTCAACAATTTTATTTAATATCAAGACTATAAATTTATATTATAAGATACTGACTTGTTATTAAAACACCTATTTTTCATTGAAATCTTAAGAAATTCAAAATTTCTAAAAACATTTCTCATTAAAAAAATAATAAAAAAGTGTTTTATTTGGTGTGCATACGAGCAAGTCTCTCAAAAAATAAAAATCATATTTTGGCTTAAAAAAAATACATGGTATGATTTTGTATTTTTTTTATATACACAAAAATTCAAAAAATATCTTTACATGCATTTTTGGGATTTAATAATCAATTTATTGAATCAATTAGAATTTGGCTAATATTTCAAAAACCCTAAAAATAAATTTATGAGAATTAATGGTCAACATTCTTATATAAATATTGGACTTATAAGTAGGCTGATATTTAAATATCAAAAGTTGATTACAAAATTCTTAAAATTATTTTGGATATTCATCAATTTTTATTAGGAGTATTTTTCACTATAATTTATGAATTGCAGAAAATCATTTTGCCTTCCAAGATAGGTTAACTCTGTTAGAGCACCTACATGAATTTTTTCCCATAAGAACTTATTTGGGTTTACAAGCCCATAATAAATTCAAAATAATAGATTTATTCATAAGCATAAATCTTTGTTTTAAGCCATAAACGAATCATCGGTTAGGAACCCATCAATACCTTTAAGCCACATTTTGACTAAACAATGCACCTTATCTTAGGTAAGATGTGTTTGAGGTGCTAATACTTTTTCTAACCACAATTAGTCTCTTACCCTAAAATTTCATATAAGACTAGTCCACCTAGGTCTCCTAGCGACCCTGAATCAAACAACTAGGCGATCAACTCCTGCCACGTGCGACAATGGTAGTCAAGTGAAAGTGAATAAGCAGGTTTTGATTACTTTTTCTATTGGTAAATATTGTGATGAGGTGTTATGTGATGTTGTGCCAATGCAAGCTAATCACTTGTTACCTGGTAGACCATGACAGGAGAGTTATGTATGATGGGGTGACAAATATATATTCCTATAAGATGAATAAAAGACCTATAACTCTTGTATCTTTAAAACCTAAGCAAATAAATGAGGAGCAATTGAAATTGAAGAAGGAGAAAATGGTTGAAAATGAGAGCTTGTATATTAAAGAGACCTTCTTTGCTAACAAGGTTTTTCTTGGTTTTGATGATGATGTTATTCTTTGGCTTGGTACTGATTTGTTGAAATTAGAAGATGTTTCTCATGATACATATTCAAGGTCAAATTTTTTTAAAGAGGGGAGGATGATACGAACTAAATCAGATCCGAATTTGGCTTTAAAATGTATGCTGACTAGTTTTGCGAGATCGAACATATCTCTTAAACCGTACATCAAAAAGAGCTAAAATTTTACATAGAGATAATAGACACATGGAAATATATTTTTGTAAATTTTCAGGTCAAATGGAGTTCAGGAACATATTATTTTAGAGGATCAAAGTTACTAGACAAATCTTGTCAAATCTATCAAATTAGATTTAAACTATAGGGTTACCTCTGGAACAAAGTTCTTAAGTATAGAGTTATCTCTAAGTTAAGGTTCTATCAAACTTAATTTTTAATTTTCCGGGTTATTATCTAATCCATTAAAGATTGTTTGATTACGTGATCAAGAGATTTGCATCATTTTACCTATTTTTTTCTCTTGTAATTATTTAAAAAAATTTATAAGGAGCTTTTCTTGTTTTTTTTTAGTGATCGAATTCCCTATACTTCGTGCAACTTTATGAACGTGGCTAACAAAACTAATCCAATAGAAAATAACAAGTGTCCTTTCATATTTTTCAATATAAAGAATTTTTCAATATAAAAAACTAAACAATGTTTCTTATAATTTATAGCAAATATAATTTTAAAATTTAAATAAAAAAAATTAAAATTTTTAAACTCAAGAATATTACATTAAAAATTATTTTCTACTATAATTTATATAAAAATATTTTTAAATTATCTATTATGTTCTTAATACGAAGCGATGTCTATTAATTCTTCATTGAGAATTTGAGATTATTTTGTCAAACAAACTATTGACAAGGTTATGGACATTTTCGTGATATTGCATAAACCACGGGGACTCAATTAGTATATAAAAAAAGTAGAGGGTCCTAAGAAAAATACAGGGATTAAAAATGGTAAAAAAAAAAAAAAAAACAACAATGATCAGCCAATTATAGTCGCCCACAAGAAATGATATTTTAACTAGTATATTGGTCCGCGCTCTGTATCGGATCAATAATAATTTTTTTAAAATATAAAAAATATAGAGAATATTTTAAGTGTTTTAAATCTGGCGGCCAAGCTAGACCAGCCAGACCCAAAAGCAATGGGTTTGGCGGCCATGCCAAACCCAAATAGTCTTGGGTCTAGCGATTATGCCACACTCAAATAGCTTTAGGTGGCTTTTAGATTTAGTGGCAATATCAGATCTAATATACTTGGATCTCTAGTTATTGAGTTAAATTCAATAACATTAGGTTTGATTGTCGAGCTAGATTTAATATCCTTGAGTCTTCTATATGCTAACTACTTTTAAAATAAAAAATAGAACAGACAAGACTCTCCATGATGCTCTTAATGTCTACAACATAGTTTATAATATAAATAATTTATATACACAGTAACAGCATAATAATTTTTCCACGCGTTTGAAAGTATACTATAATTTGTGATAAAAAAAAAGTTGAACTAAAGACGGTTTGGAGCGCTTAGAAAAAAAAAATTGTCCACTCACCACAAAACGGTTCCGAGTCCTTACACGACATCGTATGAGGAAACAGGGCATTCGGGTCATATCCCATCGGGCAACCCGATAACAGAAAATATCCGAGGAGAAGAAAATCAAACAGAAGATTGAAAATTGAAAGTTGAAATTGGAAACTGAAACCAAATCGGAATCGGAGACCGATAAAAAAAGAAAAAGAAAAGAGATCGGAGACGGAGTAGATGATGTCAACGGAGCCTCCAGCTTTTCAAGAAGCAGCTCGCTGTGACGTCTGCAAATGCAGCTTCAACACTTTCCGTCGCCGTGTAAACTCCTCTCCTTGTTCCTTTTTTTTTTATATATATAATCATCAATTGAATCATCATAACATAATTTTTTGAATCAACTAAAACTAATGATAATAAAAGAACGGATTGATTTGATCAAAGCTAGTTTGCTGCTGCGATCATGGATTGATATAGAATTGCTCACGATTTTTATCATCTTCTGTTTTAACTTATTTTTCATGTTTTTTGGTAGCATCATTGCCGTTGTTGCGGAAGGACATTATGCCATGAACACTCGTCAAATCAAATGGTCTGCCTTTTTTTTTTTTCTCGTGTGTGTGTTTCTGACAGTCGATTTTTGCGGATTCCTTAATGTATGAATTGTGTGTTCATTAATTAATTCAGGCTTTGCCGCAGTTTGGGATACTCTCGAATGCTAGAGTTTGTGCTGATTGTTTTAACAATTCTACCCGGTAATTCACTCAACTTGATCTTATTTTTATTCTTAAATTTAACTGTTCTAGCATGTCATGCCATTCATAAATTGCATTAGAAACTATCGAAGAGTATGCCCATTTATGCGAAAATGTAGTTGAAGTTCGTAAATATATATTAGACTACTAAGCATGTTAAACAAAAAATGTCCAACAAAAACTATAAGCATGTAAAAGCATAGTTAATAGTAAACATGCTTTCTACACAAAAATAATAATAGAATTCTAGCATGCATACTAAACATATGATCAAACTTGTAATTGATATTAATTTAAAATTTTAGCATGTATACTGGTAATAAAAAAATATCTATGTTTAAATTAAAACAAAAAAGGATACTCACTTGTTGAAACACTTTAAAGTAATGAAATTTTTGTTGTTGTCAATGATGAATCATTTGTCTTTAAGGTTTTATTGCTTCTCAATTATACTACTAGGATTTTTGCAATATGCCTCCCAGGATTCCTACACCATCAATTTAGTTTATATGCACTTCTAAACAAAGTATTTGAACCAAAGAATATGAAATTCAAATATTTTACAACAAGATAAACCTAAACTCTAGATTTGAAAGGAATACCAAAGCTTAAAATGAGAAGAAAACACTAAAATATTCTTTTACTTCATTTTTTCTTTTCTTTAGTTGTCAGTGGTTTGTAGACATTGATTATCTTCCATGTAGATTAGGGCCACTGAAGGTTTTTTTCGTTCTCTTGTCCTTCCTTTCTCACCTTTATGAAAATCTTGCTTCTTTACGTGGAATATTTATTCAGTTATCATAAATTTTGTTTGGACACAGATCAGAGAAAGTTGATGGAGTTGATTCCATAACAGATAAAGTTTCTAGATTAGACATTGATACAGAAAAACATCCAAAACCAGAACCAACAACACAGAATCAATCTGCTGCAGGTGTTATAGAGTGTAAGTGTGGGATGCCTTTATGCATCTGTGAAGCACCAGCAGCAAAAACAGATCCGGTTCCCAAGCAGGTATGATTTTTCTATAATTATTTTAGATCCTTCTGTCATAAATGGAGGTAATTTATTTAATCCATCACGTAACAGGTAAAACTTTCTTCCACCTTCACATCCCAGTCGAATTCAAAACCAAAGAAAACAGATGCTGTTCCGAAGAACAGAGGCTCCACTTCAAGCAGCAAGCCTAGGTATGTTCACTGTTGAAGTCCAAACGTGAAAGAACATTACGTATGATTTGTTGTAAGCAAAAATGACTTAGTATGCAAATCCAAATGAGGTGCTATTACCTGGCAAAGATTTGTTCTCTTCATTGAGCATGGAGCTTATATCATGGTAACATGCTAGTAGTGCAACAAATGATGCCATTTTTAAAGATCTAACTCAAATATCAAGATTCACATAATATGATACTGTGGAATCAATATATAGTTAAATTAGGAGCCGAGTATTAGATATCTTGTAAATTGTAATGAAACTTTCCTAAAACTCAGTAAGAATTAAATTACTTTGGATGAAAATACGTCACCATACCACTACTTTGTGGTGAAAGAAACTAGTTGCCTACTGGTCAGCCACTGTTGGTCTTGCAGACATGTGGTTTGCGAGATTCAAGTTGGCAGGTGGAGTTGCAAGATCATGGAAGTTAACTATGTGAAGGTTTGCTTTCTTTTTG
>Ga0307517_10015424_pt1 | contig 10156 bp, 5 predicted proteins | sample 23_EM_MG_FD_194515 | JGI IMG/M metagenome (GOLD analysis project Ga0307517, IMG submission 194515) | Populus trichocarpa ectomycorrhiza microbial communities from riparian zone in the Pacific Northwest, United States - 23_EM | ecosystem: Host-associated > Plants > Roots > Unclassified | place...
TTTTAGTTTTAGTAATTTTGATTTTTTTCTATTTAAAGAGAATGTTTTTTTTTCTATTTTTATTATTAGTTTTTTATTTCCTATTATTAATTATTTTATTTTTTATAAAAGATTATAGGAATTTTTTTGACAAGTCAAATTTGGATGAATAAAAATGAAGTATTTTGAATTTTTTTTATAATTACAGACAATGTAATTAGTTTTTAAGGATTTTGATGGTAATAAATTATGTTTTGTCTGCATAAGTTAGGATTAAAATCTAACTATTCTTAATAATTAGTTGTTGTAAGATGTTATTAAAAATTATAATGATGAAATATATGATGGAGCAACACGTATAAAAATATTAGAAGTTTATGATGGAGTATCTGACACATAAAAAAAATCTTTGGTTTTTTATAGAGAAAGTTCTACTTAAAAAACTGTGCTGAATGTTTTTATGGTGGACGATAATTTTTTATCGAGAAGGTTGAACAATTTGATCTCGAGAATGAATTTCTTCAAACTTAGATTGACTCATGCATTGATTTTTCTTGAAAAATAAATAAATATTTTTAATTTTTTTATTTAAAAATTTAATTCTAGCTTAGTTTCATTTTTATATTCAATATTATTAGTGTTTTCTAGTTTTTTCTATTCAAATGAAATAATTCTTTTTATTAAGTGTAATTAGGGTTTTCTATATATATATTTATATATTGTAATAGATTTTTAATAAATGAATAGATAAGTAAAAATTGAGTATTTCTAGTGTTTTTTTATATATAATTATGATGTTTCTAGTCTTTAAAATTTTAATTTATAACAAATTTTATTATTATTTATTTATACACATCATGTTTATTACCTACCCTCCACGATCAAGAATCGTGACTAAGGCTTTCTTCAGTCATGTAGATTTTGATTTTTCAATGTTGTTTCAACATCTAAAATAGAAATAAAATATATTAGTTTCTATAGATCCCCTAAAGAGCTTATAGAAATAAAAGAAAAATTTTACAAATGAATTATTTTTTTAGAAAATAATTGAATTTGGTAAAAGATGATGAACCAATTGGTGTGAACTGAATGTTTTTTTTAGAGAAATATAATTGAAATTATATCGAGTAAAAATACCATAATTGTGTAAATTAATCAATGCTTCTGTATAAAAACTAATATTTTATTATAAGATTATCAATATTGTATGGCATGACTAGGAAGTAGGAATCATAAACAAATATTTTATAAATTAGTTCTTAAAATAAAATTTATATTGTAGTTTAACTGAAATATTTGTTTTATTTTAAAAAAGCTGCATGGTATTTTTATTTTATATATGAAAAAATATTTGATTTACGAGAATTAAAAATATTTTATAAATTAGTACTTAAAATAAAATATAAAAATTCCAAACAAAATATTTTATAACTGGATTTCGTTTTAAGAGAGTAAATTCCAAACAAAACCTTTGATGAGATTAGCGCATTTTCTCCTTTTAAATTCAAAACGAAATGAGCATAATTTTAACACATAATTTGAAAAATATAAAAATTTAACCGAAGATAAACTCGAAATGAAATGGAGTGAAGCTAGTCCAGCTAGTCCACTGGGTTGGGTCGGAGAAATTAGCCTCCAGTCTCACTAGCAGGGCGGCTCAGGTCGGCCTGTTGCATATTCAGCCAATGATGAGCGGGGCTAGCTGTTAGCGTGATCGACAACACTTGGAAAAATCGAGGTTCGTTGTGCTGTCTGTTGTACATTACCATTCCATTAATTCTTTTGTTACCTCCGCCAGACCAACACTATCTATTAGTTGTTCTGATTATGGAGTTTCAGGTGGAGTTTAAGGTGTAGGATGTTTTTTAAAATAATTTTTTTATTTAAAAATATATTAAAATGAGTTATTTTAGATTATTTTTTATATTAATACATTAAAATCATTAGAAATCACTAAAAATTATCAATTTAACAAGTCAAAAATAACTTTGAAAGGTATTAAAAGAAGAAGCAATCCTAAATATACATTATTACATTCCAAACACCAAATGCCACAGACAAGAACGTCCCGCAGCTGCCAAGCAAAAATACAGCTTCTGCATTTTCATCACTGTTTTACCATCCTAACTTCATTCAACATACTCTGTTGAGAAAATTAAGCATTGAAACTCAAGGACTGGGAAAATGAAGCAGTCATATACATAAGCTTGTGATTATACCTCGTGCTTTAAAACATTCAATATCCAAACTTTCTGTAATTTCTAGTTTATATGTTATGCCATGTCAAAGTTTTTATGTCTCTGGGATATTTTACTGACAAAAATTTAAGGTTATGGTGATTGCCATGGCGATGTCTGTAATGCAGTACTCGGAATCATTTACATTAGACATGTAGATCAAAGTTTATAGATATATTAGAATAGTGTGTAAATATGATTAATTTATTATAACAAGATTGTAGTTAAAAAATAATTAACATGGATAAATAGTTTATCATCACAAAGACATGCTAAACAAAAATATCTCAGGAAAGACTAGAGTTTATACATGTTTAAATCTATAAACTCAAGATAAACATGATTAAATTAACTATGCTTAAATTAAAACAAAAGAATTACTTACTTGTTGAAACACTTTAAAGTAACAAATCTTAATTTTATTATTGTCAAGGATGAATCATTTGCCCTTAAGGTTTTATTGCTTCTTACTTATGCAACTAAGATGTATACAATATACCTCCCAAGATTCCAACAACACCATCCTGATTTAGATGCGCTTCTAAACCAAGATCTTTAAACCAAAAAATATAAAACTCAAATATCTCTCAAGTTCTAGATTTAGGAGGAAAACCAAAGCATTAAAATGAATGAAAACACTAAAAAAGAGGTAAGAGAAAGTGTGGGAAAATATGAAAAAATTATTGTTTGAAACTTTTCCTTCACCCCCTTTTTATAGTGAATTTTAGAAGCTAAAAAAGGTTGAAGAATTAATAAGAGTTAATTCTCACCGTCATCAATCATTGATTAACCACCATAAATCAATAATTAAATTTAGAAAAACCAATAGTTTTTTAAGTGGGAAAACCAAGGGTTCTTTGAGATTAATTTCTCATTCATCTATAATTTGTTTATTTAAAATAAATTTCCAACAATCCCCTACATGAATAGAAATTGTCTCACCAATTTAAAAATAACTCAAAGATTTATTGAGAGATACTGATTTTATAGATTACTACATCAAGATAGGTAGCTTTTAGCTTTAAACCTTCACTAGTGAAATACTATCGAATTTACTCGGCTAAATAATGAACGTGATGTCTTGAACTATTTAGCTTTTTATATAAACCAAGACAATAGCATTCACATATTTCTTTACCCAAAGATTTCATTTGGTTTTCATTATGGTGTTCATTTTAGCCATAAACAACTCTTGGATTCATGAGTGCTTTAGAGAATCCAGCTTTTATTGAAATTTTTTTAATTCAGCCATGAAATAACCACATTTCTCATTCATATAGGTGATCTTTCATTAATAGTATTTTTTTATACTCCACTTGGTGTACCAAGATATGAAAATCATTATGAGCGCAGCTCTTCTTTTATCACGTTGTAGCTAGAACTTATTTCATCATAGGAATAAGTAAGAAATAATAATTTCCTACTGCTACTGAGAACGTTATACGACTTAGTTTTCTATTGGAACCTATAACTTGAGATCTCCAATCAACTAGGTATGATTACCATCATTACACTCTTTCATCTTGTAAAAGCTTTAAGCCCATTCACCTTGATGAATTATACACAAATTCTTTCGACAAACCTTTGGTTAACGGATCCATAATATTTTTCTTTAAATTTATAGAGTTAATGGAAACAACTCTATTTGAGAGCAAATGTTTAATGATATTATGTTTATGATGTATATGTCTAGACTTATCATTATACATACAACTTTGTGCTCCTTTGATTGCTGATTGACTGTCACAATAGATACAAATAGTTGATACTAATTTTGGCCAATATGAAATATCTTCAAAGAAATTTCAAATCCATTTGGCTTCCTTTACAAGTTTATCAAGAGTAATGAATTCTAATTCTATTATGGATCTAGTGATACACATTTGTTTGGAGGGTTTTCATGACACAACTTATCCACCAAGAGTGGAGACATATTTACTTGTGGATTTCAAATTCTTAGTGTCAGATATCTAATTAACATCATTATATCATTTTAATACCGCTAGGTAACTAGTATGATGTAGCCCATAGTCAACGGTGTACCTCAAATATTTGATTACCCTTCGTATTGCTTTTCAATTATCCATACTTGGATTACTTAAAAATCCATTTAGTTTGCTAACCGAGTAAAAAATATCAGGTCTTATGCAATTCATAGAACACATCAAGCTCCTAATTATATGAGAATATTTTAATTGGTTTATTTCCTCACCTTTATTTTTGGATAGGTAGACACTTATATTCATTGATGTTTAACAATGTTATTGTCACTTTTAGAAAATTTGTTCAGAACTTTCTCAATATAATGAGATTGAGACAATACTAATCTATCAGATATCCTAGAGATATTTATTCCTAGTATGACATCTGCAACACCCAAGTATTTTATGTCAAACTCGTTTAATTAACATCTTTTTAGTAGACTTGATCATGTGATCATTATTGACTAAAATAAGCATATATTCCACATATAAACATACAATGACATAACTTTTATCTGTGTTTTTCATATAAATACATTTATCAACTTTGTTGATTTTACCTTTATTTGACAATATAACCTTGTTATTTTTTTTCATGTCATTTCTAGGTGCTTTTTCAAACTATATAATGATTTGACAAGCTTACATACTTTATTTTCTTGTTCATTGACAATAAAACCCCTAGGTTGTTCCATGTAAACCTCCTCATCAAGGTCACCATTTTAAGAAAGTTGTTTTTATATCCATTTGATATATTTCAAGCTTATTAATAACTGCAATGACTATTAATATTCATATGGAAGTTATTCTTGATACATGTGAATATATGTCAAAAGAATCAACACCTTCTTATTATTTAAAACCTTTAACAACAAGTCTAACTTTGTATTTATTAATAGTGCCATAAACTTTCATCTTCCTTTTAAAGATTCACTTGTGACCTAATGGTTTACTTCCAAGGGAAAAATCCTCTAGTTCTCATGTATGATTATTCATAATGAATTCAATTTTATTATTGACTATCTCTTTCTAATAAAAAATTTCTGAACAAGACATTGCTTCAAAGTAGGTTTAAGGTTCATTTTCTAACAAGCATGTTAAAAAATTAGGACCAAATGTTTTGGTCATTTGGTCATTTTACTCTTTCAAAGCTCAACTTCATCATCTTCTAAGTGATGATGATTACTTGAGCTAGCCTCAATCTTCTTTTAAGTGAACAATTTTCTCGTGCTTTTTTTCCATGGAAACTAGGAATAATGAAATTATATTCATTATTTAACAACTTTAATATTTTTCCTACAAGAACCTAACTAGTTCAAGGTGGACACATAAATCAATATTTTATGTTGTTACCATTTAAAGTTAAATCCATTGATTTTTTCAGGTTTCTCATTATACACCACAAAATGTGATGGTGGAATTCTCACTATCGAGGTAGTACTTGCTGCAATATTGATTGGAAAAACTAATTTTCGAGTTAAAAACATGAATACATTATAAAAACAATAGCCAATAATATCTATAAATACATATTTTGGCTTAATATCAAGCAAGTAAAATAATATAAAACTTGAAATAAAGCAACTTGATAAACAAAAATATTTAAATTATCCAAGATAAAAAATAAACACTTTTGTTTATTTTAGTTCAAATTAAACATGTATTATGTCAAAACATTATGTTTAAACAAGAAAGAAAAAATACATGATTATACCAAAAAGTTTGCAAGTAATATGTATAAACTAAACAAGATATAAACATGGTTTATAAAAGCTTAGTTCAAATCTTGAGGGGTGTAGCTCAACTGGTCAGACCCTGAGTTTGCTCCCCAGAGATCATCAGTTCGAGTCTCACAAACTTCATGGCCACTGGAGACTTACATGGTCGTTAACTTCAGGACCTATGAGATTAGTCGAGGTGCAAGCAAGCTGACCTGGACACTCATGTTAATCTAAAAAAAAGCTTAGTTCATAAAATATATGTCATACAACAACTGAAAGAGATTCAAATAAATTGTATGAATTGTAATTTTAGAAAATAAATTATAACTTTAAAACAAAGATATATAATAACCTTCTAAAATTAAATAAAAAAACAAAGCTACAAGCAAACCAAAAAGTTATAAATTAAAACATGTAGTATTGAAGAAAAAAATAATATATATATATATATATATATATGTGAGAATATAGCAAATTAAATAAAAGTTAAATTCTTGTTTGAAACTCTTCCTTCATCTCTATTTTTATAGTGAATTTTGAAAGCTAAAAGGTTAAAATATTAATAAGAATTAATTCTCACAATTATCAATTATTGGTTAACCACCATAAATCAATAATTAAATCTAAAAAAAACTCAGAATTTTTTGGGTGGGAAAATCAATAATTTTTTTAGATTAATTTCTCATTCACCCATAATTTATTTATTTTAAACAAATTTTCAATAAAATACAGACCATAAAACAACTAATATTTGTTGGGTACCTAATCTATAATAATTTCATGTATTATTGTTAGCTTTGATGATCATTTAATTAATGGCACGCAGTGAATTCACGCGGGCGATAATGCTTGGCTACTTTCATGGTCTTGTATATGGAATTGCCGAAGAACTTTCATGTTTTTTACACATGATCATAAGTAATGCTTACATCATTAAAGATTCTCTAAATTTACTAAAAAAGATCTTTTGCAGATATCAGACACCTATCTCCAGTCACCTTAACTAGAAAGAATAAATCAAATTGTTAAAATTAAAAAATTAACTAATTATCCTACTTGGATTTTTTTGGGTAAATGAACAATATTTTCAATCTCTTGACTGAAAATCTATAATTTTAACAAGTAGATATAGCTTCTGAAGATATTAAAGACCAAAAGTAGATTTTTTTTTTTTTTTTGTAAATATTGAACTAAATAGGCCATGTGAGCAGTCTAAAGCTAGCCCATTGGGTTAGAGATATTAGTCAGTGGTCTCACCGTGGATGGCCTAAGGCCGGTTGCAGTTACCCAGCCCAATCAATAATGAGTTGATGAGACTTGAGAGTTGAGAGAGCAACAAATACGAGGCGGATTTTTTTAAGACACCCGTCGGATAAAACGAGGTGGTGCCTCCCCAAGTCTGTCGTTTTTTTGTCCTCTCTGCGACACCTTGCCTTAAAGGCTTCAACGCGCTAACGGCTAAGGTGATCTTATCTTCGAACCTCCTCTACTCCAAAACACAAGCACAGCCGAAAAGAAAGAAGAAGACTCTAGTCTAGTCTGCCAAAGGAAATGGCCTCTACATCGTCAATGCAAATGGCACACGGTCCTCGCCTTGTTATTCAGGTCAATCTTTCTGTACTCCATAGCATGTTCACGTACTCTCTCCCAAGTTTAACACATTGAAACAACGACACGAGTAAGGAAATACGCACAGACAAGAATAATGAAGCAAATACTGGTAGATAGAGTTTGTGAATGACATGACACACCTTGGGTCATTGTTGACGCTGCTGGTTGCATGGCTACTAAGTACTAAGAACCCAGTTCTTGTTTGTTGTTGATTGTTTCTTTATTTTGCAATGTCTGTTTTTGGGCTTACTAATTTACAGATTGGCGACTACTGCTTATCAACTTCGAGAATTGTAGCGAAATGGGTTTTGTTAGAAGATCATTCTGTATTTATGACTAAAATAGGATTGACAGTTGGCCTTAACATTCATTTCACAATCTATCGAATCCCGCTTCTGCGTTCTGTTCTAGTATTTTTTTTTTAATTCCAGTTGTATTAATTTCATAGTATACTATTGTGATCCTGGAAGAGTATTAATAACTTGAACAAGGATTATTTTATTGATGTGACTTTTCCTTTTTCCAATTATCATGATGCTTCCTTGGCTTGTAGACAAAAGTTTATTGCATGTGGGACATCTTTCCCTTGGATCTGTTGAATTCTTAGCTGCTGGTGTGGTTTTACAAGGAATCACTGAAGCATGGCCTTCAAATCTTTTGCCTGTGACTAAATGCCAACTTTATACGTGTTTTTCTTTTTATTTCAGTTTATTTTGGAGAATTCTTGTAATCTATCAAACGTATTTTTCGAATAACAAAAAGTTGAGAATTTATGAAATGTAGTATTAATCATTCAAATAAGGCCAACGCATCTGTCATTTCATCATTCTGTACACTGCAACCTTGAAAGCTGCGAAAAAGAAAAGGGGGGTTTAACAGAAACTTGGTTCTAACAACTAATTATTAACCAGTGATTAAAAGGTCATTGAAAGGAGTGAGATGAAGAAATAATGAGGTCTCTAAGCTCTAGACATGAGTTGATCACATTTGCTTTGCCAAAGCAAAATTTTGTGATTAAGGACAACCATCACACTTTGATGCTGGTCAATGATTTATTTGCCAGTAAGACTTTGCTCACAAATTGTACAGAAATAAAAATCATATTGCCTCTGTGCAAGCAGTACATTTTTGTATTTTCTTCCTTTTTTTACCTTTTGTATCTCGTACTCTTACTATGTGACTTGGTTTCTTTCCTCTCATTCATTGTTTTCATGGCAGGGTAGTTATGAACAAGATTTTTTGAATACAAGCAGGCCACATAAGATATCTACCATCAGAAATGCCCGGGGTGGTTACTCTCAAACTCCGACCTTGAACTGCCTTGGAAGAGCATTGACATCAAGATCTCACTATGCATCGAAATTCCCTATCATACGGCTTCCTAAAGCACCTTATATTAAGAATCAGAGAATGGCATGCGCCAACTCAATGGCAAATGTAACTACTTATTCAATCCCTTTGCTTTGGTATTCATCAATGATAGTATTTAAAAAGCCCTTAAAACAATGGACTGCTAAGTTTCACTGTCAGATATCACATCTCAACGAATTTCTTTTCTATCCATGTTGAGTTAAGTGGTGATATAGAAAATTGAGATATGATTGCCAATGTAGAAGATGACCTTTCTTTTTCCTTGCATCTCTAGCTAACATTCATCTCCTGAACTAGCTCTCAAATGTTGAAACTAGTCATGGAATAGGTCCGTCCACAAAATTAGCGAAGGAATGTAAGCAATGATACGGGCCAGTTTCAGCATTTTTTTCTCTTATAGTTGGTATATTTCAATCTAAAGTAACCCAAAATTAAATGGCTTTAGCTTCACTTTCAGTTCAGTTTTCAGCCTGTGGTGGTGCTCTATTAATTCTATGTATTTGTTGTCTCAGAAGACTTTCAGATGATTGTGTAATTCATACAGACAAATATGTGATTCCGTCAAGGTTTTCATTACTGTTATTATTATTATTATTATTATTATTTTTGAAGTATGCATAAGTCGCCCCTTCCATCTTTGGAACCACGTATGTATTGGGGTCCTGTGTTCTCATAACCCTGTTGTATCAGGATGTTGATCTACAAGCAAAAGTGACGACCAAGTGTTTCTTTGATGTTGAAGTTGGGGGTGAACTCGTGGGTAGAATTGTAATGGGCCTTTTTGGAGATGTTGTCCCAAAAACTGCTGAGAACTTCCGTGCCTTGTGCACAGGTGAGCTTTTTAAACAAAGATTATCTGTTGGAGGCATTATTTGAGGCTTAATCATAAGGTGATGTGTTTGGCCTTCGATGTTCAAACACCGCATGCAGGAGATAAAGGGTATGGTTACAAAGGATGCTCCTTCCATCGTATTATCAAAGATTTCATGATCCAGGGTGGTGACTTCACGAGAGGAGATGTGAGCTCTCTGTTTCTGCAGTCTAACACACACTGCTTCTTAAGTAGGAAGTTGATTTCACTTAGAAGAAACTGTTAATTTCTTAACTGCAGGGAACTGGAGGAAAAAGTATATATGGTTCTAGTTTTGAAGATGAGAGCTTTTCCTGTGAGTATTTTCATGAGCCTGAATAAATATATACTGTAAACTTCTATAACTCAGAGCATCACATAAACATCCCTTTCCATTTTTATCTT
>Ga0307517_10015425_pt1 | contig 10156 bp, 6 predicted proteins | sample 23_EM_MG_FD_194515 | JGI IMG/M metagenome (GOLD analysis project Ga0307517, IMG submission 194515) | Populus trichocarpa ectomycorrhiza microbial communities from riparian zone in the Pacific Northwest, United States - 23_EM | ecosystem: Host-associated > Plants > Roots > Unclassified | place...
GTCCACTAATGGATGGGAAACCTATTTGAAAAGGATGAAGTGCTAGTATCTCCTCTGTTAGAATCCATTGTGCCTTCCATGAAGTTGAGATCAATGCCCTACACATCATTGGCTTAGTGAGATACATGGGGCACCGTTTGATTCCGCGACAAGGCCACGCGATTCAGAAAAATTATTTTTTTTATTTTAAATTGATTTTTTTTATGTTTTGGGATTAGAGTTGATGTCAAGCATAAATTTTTTAAAAATAAAAATTATTTTAATATAATTTCAAATAAAAAACACTTTAAAAAACATTATTACAATAATGTTAAACACTACCTTGATAAAACAAGTACCGTTAATACTAATAATGTTAAACACTATCATAATAAAACAAGTACCATCAATACCCTATAAGTTTATCCACAATTATTAAATCTAGTACGACGGGTCAATCTAGCATCAACACACCTATCCCTATCATTAAATAGGTGTTTATAAAAAATTAATCTAATTGACCTGTTCATTTACGATTCAATCAAAATTCAATTTGATTTTTTTAAAATATAAATAATATCTTCTTGTTTTTTTAAATAAACAAAATCATTTATAATTAATCCAATCAATTTAAAAGTTAATCTATCATATACATGATCCACTTTAAATCAAGTCAGATTAAATTACTGTGAATTTATCTGTAAGCACATACTCATTTAGGTAAATTTAGCGCCTAACATATGTATTTCATAGATAATTTGGACGAGTGCATAACTACAATTATGTTTAACATTTTAGCTCAATTTTTTTTTTTGGGAAAGCCCAAATCTTCAATAGAAGGTTACTAGACGTTTGATTTTAGAGGAAGATTGGATTTTTATTGGCCAACTTACAATGACATTGGTTACTTGTTGATCTTTACAATGGTGAAGGTCTATAGAGGGTGATGGATGCTGGGAGTTGGCAAGAGAAATCTGGGGTGTGAATAATGATTGGTGCCACTGTTTTGGAGACTTCGTAAAGTGAAATGATAGCGCCCGCTGCTGCTTTGGCTTCATATAAAGGGCATGGCCAGCCTGCAATGAGTGACATCAAGGTCACGTTTGTGCGGACAAGACAGCAGAATCCCCACTCTTCTATCAAGAAAGTGGAGCTCATGCTCTCCACATATAAGATCAAACCTATTTGATTTTATGCAGTTTCATTGATTTTTTAAAATAAACTAATTGAAAAGAAAAGGTGACATTAGATACAAATTTAGAAAATGTAATCACCATTAACGTTCAGGAACTTGGGGCGCGTGGGTGAAACCATTAGGAAGGAAGAAGGATGGTCACGGGTTACGTCCTGCTGAGAAGGTAGCATAGAAGCACTGTGCCATTCAAGCGTGCCTTTTAAGGGCATGGATAAAGAACTCCAAACAGAAGCTGGGTTTTGCAGGAAAGAGAGTTTACTTGTTACAGAAACAAATAAATTGTGGATGATGATAGGTTAATTCAACGGTTAAAATCTACCCATCAATCCATCCATCTACATGTTCTTCTTCTCTTCTCTTCTCTTTAACGAGTGGGAAAAAGGAGGGGCCTTTTGCTTCTTGTAGGGTCATGCAATCTTGAGGTGGAGGCATGGTAGGGTAGTGTGGTTATGACCCTTTAGACCAAACAAACAAAGACAGCAGCGTAATGGGTCCTACCTAAACCCAAATGATGAGAAATGCCTAAATGGGGTTGGAGTGGCAAGGCTTATAAACCTAGAAAAAAGTAAAATATTGCCCCGGAATTGCTGGCTTTGCACAAGGGAATTATTGCATGTGTTCAAGTTATCATATTGCAGTGACTTTGTTAGTAAATCTCATGTGAAAATAGTGAGATGTTATGGAATTATATGTGAAATTGGAATCCTTGATATTGTGCAATAAAAAAAACATAATCTTCTTCATCTTGTGAAAATTGTAGTTCTTATTCTTATCTTTTAAAAATTTTCCATAATCAAAGAGAAGGCACTAAAAATTTTGTGCCTTGAAGTCACCTAAGAAGCCCCACCCCTCACACAGACGTGCTAACCTTAATGCCCGTCTCCTCCACTCCTCTACTTCATCGACTTCTTCTTTGACTCCCCTCCCTCCCTCCCTCTCACTCTACAACTCCTTTGTTTTCCCTTTATGATGTCCATTTTAGCTCCTTAGCAACAACTATTCAAGACAGCTAAAGTTGTCCTTTTTTGTCTGTTTAGTCAAAAATCTGTTACCAAACACACATTATAGTGGTCTCTGACAATTTACTTTAGCTTATTTGGGTCCTTATCTGTAGCCTACTACTTCCCTTACTTTCGTACTTTGCTGCTGCTTCCTAAAATTTGAATTGAGGCAAATGGGTTTTGGCTTATAGCCCCTCAGCTTCACAAAAAAGCCAAAAGTTTGCATCTTCTTGTGATAATTTCACAATCAGGTTAGTCATCTGAATTTTATACACAAAACCCGGTTTTTTTTTTCTGTTTGTTTCATGAGAAAATGTTAGGGGCAAGGTTAAAACTGGCCCAGCAACTGTTAAAGTTGTTGTTTTGATTAGTTGAGGGATTTGTAAAGTTCAAAACTTTGATATTCATGGGGTTTCCTGTGAAGTATTCAAAAACTTTCAACTTTCGTTATTCTTAAGGATTGGTTGTCACTTACTTTTCATGTGCTTATATTTAATTATTGATAATTAGAGTATTGGTGAAGATTCAGACAAAATGAGCTTTCTTGCAAGTTGTATTTATGAGGGAATTGAGTGTTTACTGTAATGTTTTTTTTTAAAAAATTTTGTGCTTTGTTTGTGTAGTTGCAGAAATGTGCAACCTGCAACGAGTACTGTCTGCCTTGTACTGTTGGTTTTAATTATGTTGAAATCTTGTTTGGAATATAGATGCTTTTGGTATCTTTTTATCTGTGGCTTGTTGTGATAGAGAGTTCCTGTCTCTCTGTCTCTCCCTCTCTCTCTTCTCTGTGATACTTCAGGGAATTTGAATTTGAATTTTTTTTTGGGTATGATCCTTCTCTCACACTGGATCACAATTTTTAGTATTTTAATTGGTTTCTGATTTTGGGTCCTAAACAGAAAGCAGACTTATGATTTAGGGTTTGCTGTTTGTTTCCTGCTCCTGACTTATGTGAGTGCTCACTTCTTAGTTACTGTTATTGACATTGCTGCAGGGCAATTAAGAGGACTCATCTCCTCCATGGGTACAATGACTGCATCTTCTCTCTCTAGAGAGGCGTCAAACTATGACGAGGTTTCTATGCAGCAGAGCTTGCTCTTCTCTGATAGTCTGAAGGTACTTTAGGATAAATTGGATTTACTAGTCTCTAAGCTAGCGAGTCAATGTATCTTTAAGGCATCTTAGATTTCATTTCCCAGGTTTTACTTTTCCCATGATTAAGAGGCGGTGTGTCAGTGTGTTGCATTTATTTTCAAGTCTAAGTAGCATCATGTCGTTATTGGTTCCAACATACAGCCAATACACAAGCTTCATCAGTGAAATTTTCAATTTGTAGTCAAGCCTTGTGGATGATAGTGTACATTCACATGGTCACCATTCTACTATTACAGTTTATATAGTCTGAGTGGTGGCAGAATATTCATAGCTCACAATAAGACCGCATAAACTGGGGTCTTGCAGTTTGCTAACTTGTTGTGTGTCTATCAGGATTTGAAGAATCTGAGAAGTCAGCTATACTCAGCAGCGGAGTATTTTGAATTATCATACACAAATGATGACCAAAAACAGATGTGAGTTTCTGCTGCTGTGATTTACCATGGATGGTGTTCTCAACTACAGAGGTCAATTTTTCTTTTTATTCTTTTGCCCTTAAAAAATGAAAATCTCCTGTCTATGCAGAGTGGTGGAAACATTGAAAGATTATGCCATCAAAGCTCTTGTGAATACAGTGGACCATTTGGGTTCTGTGACATACAAGGTTAATGATCTCTTGGATGAGAAAGTTGATGAAGTTTCTGGAACAGAGTTTCGCGTGTGTTGCATTGAACAGGTACACATGAAATTGATTTTTGGTAAAATGTTGGTAAGTTTGGATTCTGTTGTGATTGAGATCTTCTAAAGATAATCACTTATGACCTGATCTTAATAATATAAGTTGTTGAGGCACCAATAGGGAATCTACTTTGAAGTTAACAGTCCTGCATTCATGAAAATTAAACTTGAGAGGGAGAGAAAAAATGCCTTCTCAGCAATGAAAAGCCTCAGTGATGAAACAAGGCTAGGCTGGTTGTCTAGAACAGTATGACTTTGTGCTTAGTTAGACATGATTTAGGATTAGATTGCTTTATGACAAAAAATACGAACAGAAAAAAAAAATGGCATCTATAAAGCTTGATTGCTTTCATGGTTGCAGAATGATGAATAATGTTAAACTGATTGAATCCGAAAATGGAGTCTCACTAGGATTTCGATGCACTTAAGGACTATTTTTTGAATTTCATAATACAAACACACATGTTTGGATTTTAGGTATATGGTTGCTTGCCTAAGGTTTTAATTGATAAGGTACCTTGTCTATGGAGCTTGAGATGGAAAACTATATTTGTAATTGAATTACTAACAAATGTTAGATATAGTAGTAGAGGGCCTTTTCTTGCTCCTATGATTCCCCTCTCGTATGATGACAGATTGTGCAATGATGATTGCTCTATAGATAAAACACCAATATGTTTCTAATTATAGTCATCACTGAAGGATGGCAACAATTCCAATTTACTGACTTCTTTTTTTATCTCTTTCCTCCAACATGGTATGGTAGAGATTACGGACATGTCAAGAGTACATTGATCATGAGGGCATCTCACAACAGTCACTGGTGATTGACACTCCAAAGTACCATAAGCGGTACATCTTGCCAGGCAATGACCCTTATCCTTTTTCTCATTCTTTTATTCTCTGCATATATATACACATCCACAGACTTTTCTTTTGCACCTTTTGTCCTTTATCTGGATTTGGAGATGTAAAGTAAATATCCTCTTTGGTTCATGTTCAGTTGGAGAGACTATGCATGGTGCCATCCGCACTAAATCAAAATACCAAGGGTGCAGCCTAGATGATGAAGATGATTGGCATCAATTTAGGAATGGTAGGGTGCCTTGCTTTTATTATGTATCATTTATTGTGTATTGGTAGCATTGGATCAAAATTTGAATGTTCTGTCATCTGACTGTTACCAAAGCTGTTCGAGCTACAATTAGAGAAGCCCCATCTTCAGCCAGGGAAACCCCGACATCTTCAGCCAGGGAAACCCCGACATCTTTGGTGAATTCAATGAGGTTTGAAATGGTTTTTAAATCTTCAAGTTATTGTGATTGTTTAGTTAGAATATGCTAATGTAAAGTTGCATTCCATGCAGAAAGGGACGTTCCCCGTCACCTTCTCCACGACCTCCTCCACAACGATCTGCAACGTTTTCCTTCACATCTACCATGCCCAAAAAAGATATAGGTTTGTGTGCATTCTATAGTGTCATACTTTGAAACCTAGTTCATTCTCTTCTTTTTTTTCCATGTGAAGTTTTCAAAATCATGTTAGTTACATTCTACTGTTGAAGAAAATTTCAAACTCACAATGCTTCTATACTGGTGCCGATCTTTAACTGATGATGCCTACTCACAAATCAGATAAGCGAAGCATTTCACCGCACCGATTTCCACTCTTGCGTTCTGGTTCTGTGTCAAGTAGGTCAACAACTCCAAATACAAGCAGGCCTACCACTCCAAGCTCTGCTCCTGCCAAAAAACGGGTGTGTATACCATCATAATATTCATTGGAAAAATTTGTAGATTTAAGCATTACTGCCACTTCAAGCTAGAATAATAATTATCATCATCTACCTTGAACACAAAATCATTGAATTTTTGTTCTGTTCTGCAGTACCCTTCCGAGCCTCGAAAATCAGCATCCATGCGACTCCAGGCTGAAAAGGAAAATACCAAAGACATCGAACAATATCCCAGCAAAAGTAAGCGTCTCCTCAAAGCCTTACTTAGCCGGCGCAAATCTAAGAAAGATGAAATGCTATATACTTACCTGGACGAATATTGAGAGTAAAAATGATGAGAGGATAAAAAAGCTAAAGGAGACAAGGAATGAGCAACGACCATGAACCTGCAGTTTTTCTATTTTTCAATACCCATTCTGTACTTGATACAGTTGATTTTTCCCCCCCACCAAGCAGTAGATAATATTGTCAAGTAAAAGTCCTTTCAAGTGTAATATTATTTTGTGTACAATTAGACGATCATCCTACAGTAATGGATTTTGTTGAGTTTCACCAAGGTTAATTATCCTTGAAGAAAAGAAAAGGAGGTTGATTATTTATTTTCAAAATTATGTGTTGCTATCTCTAATGAGTTGCATGTAGTTTTTTTATTTGGCTTGGTATCCATGCTGGTCAATGAATTATATATATTTCCTCTGTCTCTCTTCACTTTCTTGGGTTTCTATACCTTGTAATCTTCACAATTTTCTCTGGTTGTGTCTTTTTGTTGGCATGTGAGCCTGGCCATGTCTTTTCGGACGACACTGACAAAAATTATCACGGTTTATGCATAGCAAAACAGAATAAGCTTGGAATTGGAATGCTTATGCTGGGGGTGAATTATACATTGATGGCTGAACCATGGTTGCAAAAAACATCAAATGACTGCGGTGGGTGATGTGGAGCCTGTTATTATGTCTCTGATAACCACTTGCTTTAGTATCTTTAAATTCTTCTTTAACACAATGCCTTGTGCATATTGAGACAATAGCATAATAATCCGTCATGATCAAATAACACCTCAAACCAAAGCTTGTCAAAATTCTGTAATGGACTAAGATTACAAAACATTCTACAAAACTTCGTGACTACTAATACATGTCACGATGCCATTCCTTTTCCAAATTCTTCAATTGTTTTTGTTGTGAGCGTAAGGACATCCACAAAAGCAGAAAATGATGCTCGGAGAAATCTCGCCTCAACTGCCTCAAAGTGCCTATCATTACATCAAAAAACAGATCATTGGAAGGGCAAATCAAACAGTAAGGTATTTGGCAAATTGACACAAGGGAAAGGCATGCAGTACATAGATACTTCACAGACACCAGGTAAACACACCCTTGACTTGAAAAAAGGTAAACAACTAAAGGTAGGAAGAGAAGGATAGCTAATTTACAGATTTTTTTTGTTTTCAAAGAAAGAATAATGGTGTGATTTAATTGCTTAAAAAACAATATATAGTCAGGCTATTGTTGTATTTGCGATAGGCATTATGGACCAGCTGGAGTGATGGAAGATGTAGGATTAGAGTGGAGGTTGGGTTAGAGCATGCATGAGTATAGCAGATTGGTTCATGATCACACTTGTAAGGGGACAGTTCTTTTATTTGCATCTTCCAAGCAACAAGCTGAGCAAATTCCTGCTTCATCAACAGTTTCCAAGAGGCAGAAAAATACATAATAAATAAATGCTATAATAAGCGTGTGTGATGCAGAAACACATGAATGTTATGCCTAAAGGGCTGAATGAAGTAGTCCAAAAAGCGCGATCTTGATAGGGGGGAAAAAGAAACTGGATTATCAATTGGCTGTATACAAAGAAACTCTTTTTTTTTATTGGCAAGGAAACAAGTATAAGAAAAGGGATGACAGTTTTTCTCTTGCATGTGATTCAAAGCAAAGGTTAAAATCAGTATATCACCATCACAAAATTTTGAAAACATTTCATTCTTGCCATCCTAGAGAATCCATTAGATTTAAACAATAAACAGAAAGCAAGCACTGATAAAAGCTAACCATCATCGTGGAAACAAACTTACACTGACAACTTCCCATTAGAGACCGACATCAGCCTTTTCACTTTATCAGGCTGCAACTGCATTGGGAAAAAGAGAAAAATAAGGATCTAACTAAACAACAATCAATGCAGAGATGAAACTATGCGACTGCTTCACCTCCTTATCAACAGCTAATGCTGCATATACTATAGAAGCATTCTCCTCAGACCCAAAATCTACTTCGAAGTCACTGCAGAAGACAATTTATTCCACAACATCAAACAGTGATTTATAAAGAAATTCCCAAAAGTAAATGAACCAGTCACTACAATTGGTGCCTCTTGAACAGAAGCACTTAATAGAGCATGTCAACAAAACAGTTTCTGTGAATTCATCATATTTCCTTGCATATAGATTCTTTTCTATGTGAATTCATTCATCAAAATTATAAGCATTGCCTGATATTCTCAGTATTCTAGTACTGTTTGCTCACATTCTTTAAACATGTTTAACTAATTAATTCTTGAGTATCAAAAGCTTCACAAACCACAATACAGAATTTGAAATTTTGCATAATAAGCTAATTATGATAATGCAACTTCATTGTCATAAGATAATAGCTAATAACACGTTAGCCTTGCGTTGGTAAAACTTAAATATCTTATTAATTATAGTCAAAAGGAATCTACCTACTTTAATTTCTACAAAGATGGAATCTACCTACTTTAAAGTTATAGACCCATCATGTTAGAAATGAAAAAAACTTATTTTTCTTCTACATTCCTTCAATTTCAAAACAAGTTCCTTTCATACAGCTAAATTGATAAAACCAAAATCACAAACAGGGACAGCAAGCCAAAAAGAAAAGGAAAGAATCAAGACTAATTTCCTCTGCTACTTTACTTCAAGCAACAGCATATTGACATACTTTCAGCACCAATGGTAAAACTCAAAAACTGATAGCTATAAATCACAAGTTTTTAGCTATTTTGATACAATTTCTGCACTATAAATCAATTTTTAAAAAGAAACCCACAAACAAGAAAGCATCACTTCACAAACCATGTCATTCAAAACTATCCATAGAAGACAACACTAAAGATCGAGTCTTTATTACTTTACACGATTAACATCAAATATGAAAAAAACCCAAATCAATCCTCAAGCCAATAAATGGAAAAGTAAAAAAATTTCATGACTACACACACACATACACAAGATATTTGCTGATGAAAAGTATGACTTTAGATGTATTGAGATAAAGAAACATAAAAAGAAAAACTCCAAGAAACTATAGACACAGAACAAAAATGCAGTGAAACACAAAAGGGATTTGGTAAATAAAGAGAAAGATAAAGAAAGTACCAGCTGAAATCCCATTGGGCATCCATAGCAGCAGCAGCAGCAGCAGCAGCAGCAGCCATCACTTGATGTTGCAGTAATGACTTGGCTTTGACACCCTTTTTGCAGTTTTCACAACTGAAACTAACTATAAGTTTTAGCCATAATTATTCAACGGTGCCGTTTCATGTCTTCAGAGAGACAGGTAGGGGGACTTGTTAGTTGTTACATAATACGATGTAGTTTTTATTTTTAATGATTTGGATGCAATATTATTTGTTTTGACAAACATACCCTTGAGAAAGGATGTGAAGGACACAATATTTCTTTTTTCCTTTTTCTTTTTTTCTATTTTAATGGTATGAAAAAATTAGGATGAGAAAAGATGCTTTATTTCTATCTTTATAGTTTTAATTCTCTCAATCTTACCTTCCAAAAAAGTAATAAGGACAAGATTGAATTTTTTAAAACTATAAGAGTGACATTATAAAATTATAAACTATAGAAACAAAAGTGGAACATTGATAAATCAATAAGGACAAAATTATACTTTATTGGAAAGTTTTTCTAAGACCCATGTAGAATTTAAACCCATTTAAGAGTCTGAATTTTTTGTTTTTATCCTAGGATAATAAGTGTTTTTAAATAGTTAATTAAGACTAGGTTGTTTTTTTTTTAATAAATTTTAAATTTTGTTTTTATTAGATGATAATAAGTATTTTTAAGTTGATTTATATATTATTTAAAACTATTTTTTTAAAATAAATTTCAAAACTATATCTTCATATCAATATGATGTACTTAATGAATTTCAATAAAAATTTTAAAAATATACTCTATAACTTAAATTAAAAAAAGAAACATAATTTTTTAGCTATGAAATGTGTGTTTGGTATTATGATGCACGATATTTTTTTAAAATAATTTTTATTTAAAAATATATAAAAATAATTTTTTTATTTTTAATATTAATACATTAAAATTATAAAAAAATATTAAAAAATAATTTTTTAAATAAAACAGACTTTTTAAAAAAA
>Ga0307517_10015426_pt1 | contig 10155 bp, 10 predicted proteins | sample 23_EM_MG_FD_194515 | JGI IMG/M metagenome (GOLD analysis project Ga0307517, IMG submission 194515) | Populus trichocarpa ectomycorrhiza microbial communities from riparian zone in the Pacific Northwest, United States - 23_EM | ecosystem: Host-associated > Plants > Roots > Unclassified | place...
AATCTTGAGCATCGTCAATAGTCATTACAACCTATACTTTTAAACGAAAAAAAAAATTTCAGCATAGTAATCAGGAAAACCCCCATCTGGGTATAGAAGGTAAAACTCTCTCTCTTCTTTTGAGAAATATTTCACTGGAAGGAGGTCGTTGTTTCTTGTGGTGGTTTTGTTAAGATGGCGGGTGATGAAAGTAGGAAAGGAAATTCAAGAGCACCGTGTTTTTGAAACGCAACTGAATCTCAGTAGGGATTTCACTGGTAATCTTGAAATAATTTATATCGACGGTTCTTGTGGGTGTTTCTGAACTTTTTTCTCCTCCTTGTTTCTACCAAGTTTACACTGTTGAAGAACCAAAACCGTTTCTCTCTGTTCTCTCCGAAACCCCACACATTTCGTTTAAATTTTAAATGGGCCGAAGCCTTCTATCTGTATGGGCTGGGTCTTTCTTTCGTTTTCTTTTCTTTCTTTCTTTCTTTATTTCAATGGAAGAAAAATGTTTTCGTTTGGCCACAAAATAAAATATTCTAAAATATAAGGAAATGATTGATAGAATTAAATTTAGTATTAATATTTTTAAATTATCAATTAAATTCTACTTTATTTTATGTTAAGTTTAAATATATTTATTTAATATCGTAAAAATTTAATTTAAACAAAAATATAAAAAAAGTTGGCTGGTCATTCTATAAAATCATGGAATGAAAACAACAATAAAAGAACTGAGAACAGCATCATCTCCGACCACAAAATTACGAAACAGTAATTCACAAATTACTGCCACCATCTTTATAATAACTCGGCAAGGTTCTAACGTTTACAAGCTGTAACATAACAGTAGTTGTTCTTAGATAAACTTCAATTATTGAAGTGTAACGCAAAATATGAAATCTCCTTTTCCATTAAAGTGAGTGATTCAAGTGCAGGAAAAAATTGAATCCATGGTGAGATCAAGTGCAGCAACCCTCTCGAAATGGTTTTTCAATCTGTTAAAATGAGGGAGAAAGGGATGGTAACAGTTCTTAAGTTCATCTTGAAGGAGATAAATGACAACACTGTACAGGTAACCTCTGCGGAACCACTGGTACAGTATTGGGGTTTTAAATAACAAAAAAAACTCCTCTAATTCCCTACTCGTTAATAAGTTGTCAATCACTGTAAGAAAAAATTGAGATATCAGTTGATCTGATATGCTGCGGTGGGGGTGGGGAAGAGTATCTGTCCTGAAAGATACAATATGTGAGGCATTAAAGGGCTTTCTTCACATCAAAATAGTTGGAACGCTCCTTGTTTGCATCATCAACATCATCTGGAGACGCCACGGCAACTGAAACCCATTTATCTTTAACAGCCTCGATTACCTCCCCAAATTCCTTGAAGTCTTTCAAACTGTGGAAAAAAGGAAAGAGAAGAAAGAAACGTTCAAATCTTGAAAAATGGTCTTGATTTTAACCTGGCATGAAAGACTCGAACAGATTTAATGACACAAATGTTGGTGTGAATCTATATTCAAAATGGCATTCATTATATATCATTAAAGTCATTCAAATCAATGGATTCGGTAATGTAAATGATATGAGCCTGATCTGTTTTCCCATTATTTCCTTTTTCCATTTCTTTAAAATAAACTAGCTCTGTCTACCATTCTGGGTGATAACCAATCAATGTTTTTGTATTTATACAAGTGGAGTTTTTGGTCAAGGCAAACAACAAGCAAATAAACATCAATCATTACCTGGTTGACAATATTTCTTCACGTCTCTTTTGCCTTTCTTCTTCTGTGATTCCCAATAAATACCGCAATAAACTGAAAAGCAATGTAATACATTTTTTTAGTGTGCTTGATTATAATATAAAATATAAAAGCCAATTAGAACCGCATTTCCCTAAAGTCTTTTTTACTTAACCACCGACTTCCAATTTCAGGCTCGTAGAATTTGATTCCACATAGATGTTGGTTTTTGTATTTTTTGGATACGGGTTTGGTGGGGTGGGGGTAAATAGAAATGAGTTCAATTTTCCTTGTTTCGAGTACACAAGTTGATAAAAAGCTAAAATCATAACAGAAACACCCTAAAAAGGCAGACAAGGAAGCTAGCAGCCAAACCTACTAACACACAAACACCCCCACGTACAATAGAAGAAGCTATTGTAGAAGTTCTAAGTGCCTCTGACAGGGCCAATGTCGTGGTTGCATCTCTACCTCACCAAAAATATTCCAATCTGTAAAGTATTAACAGTATGTCACACTGATTCAAATTTTCAATGAAATCTTTGATAGATGATAGCTGTCACACTGATTCAAATTTTCAATGAAATCTTTGATAGATGATAGCTTAAAGTTTTAAGCTTTTTAGTTTTGATAATGGTTGTAGTTACCAGAAGAATGTGTGTTTATGTTTGAGATAGACTTTGACACTTTGTGTTATTCGATTATGTTATGTTGGTTTTAGTTTTTGGGTTTGTTTGAACAGGATGGTCCAATGCTAAAAGATGCCATGACTCCACCGATTTCGAGGGCTAATACTAGTGGTAATAAAACAGTGAATGAGAAAAGATTGGAGTTTTGGTTGATAAGAACCGGGTAGAACGATGGAAGGTTAATGATGAAACAAAGGTCTTGAGTGTCCAAAAAATTGACCTGTCAAAAAAGGTTCTGAAACATATTCTCCACATACCTACTATAACCTTTGGCATCTGGCAGCTGGTATGAATCCACGTCTCCAATAGTCCCAATTATTGCTTTGGAGAGAGTATCGTCGTCCATTTCTAATTGACGTAGAAAAGCACCAGTTCCATCATATACATCAAGTGTCTTCAACAAGTTGGGATCACGATAGGATAAAAAGGAGAACACTCCTACAAAAATAACAAAAATCATAAATTGAATTCCAATGGTTAGATTTATATTATAGCAATTACAACTCCTTTTCTGTTCCAAACAGTGCATAATCGGAACTCCATGCCTAGCAATGTGTCTCACTGTTTTACCTGAGTGAGTATCAAGATCACAAAACCCTCCATATGCCCCACCACTAACACGCACACGATCCCACAACCATGTATTGCTAATGTATTTGGAGATAACATAAGCACTCCCATTAAGCTGATAACCAGTGTCATAGATATTAGCAGCTTTGCCAACATAATTAACCTGTAGAAGGTGAAAGTTTAGAAATTTCCCCTGGCAACCAGAAAAGAAGACGAAACAGCAGACAGGGAAATAATTTTTTCACCTGTGTAGGAATCACAATAGCTTCATTTCCTGGAGAAAGTCGAGCATTCCAAGCAGCAGCTTCAACAGAAGACTTGCTAGGAAGCAAATCAAGAAACTTGCTAACATACTTTTCTGAGTTGGTGAGATTTTTCCCATCAGCGGTCATGTTTATCAAGCAGCCATTCTTTGATAACAAGGATGTACGAATTTCCTCAAGAGATGATGAAACTCCAGCCCAATCTTGATCAACTCTCTCCTCAAGAGCTTGCAGGAATTCCAAGTAACTATGACCCCAACAATTGAGTTGTGTCAGTATCATTTCATTTGCAGGAAGAAAGCTCTCCACAAAACTTGAATCTTTCATAATTTATTTATACATGTGAAGCAATTAGCATTGTGTCAAAATTGTATATCATTTATTGCACATGTATTAAAATCCTAGAACTGAAACACTTGTATTATATGAGGTTGTTGGATGAAATCAAAGAATTACAGATTAACCAAAAGATGAACATTCCAACCTTACACCACCCATTTGTTCGGAAATCCATCCTGTAACATTTAACTTTGCATCCATTCTTGTAGCTGCAATTCTGTGGCCACTGCCTCTTAAACGGTTCTGAAGATATTTTTCAGAACATCGAGATTATGTTCTTAAAGGTAAAGACCCAATTGCATTTCTGATTCAACAGACAAAAAAATATGAATAAGTACCTCCATTCCTGCTTTGCTTTGGGAAACGAACTGCTTAAAGCGTTGCTGGTCCGTAAATTGGACTTCTTGAAGAACGCAATTAACCTACAACAAATAGCATTTCAACAATTCATTGCATCCCAAGGCAACTGATTCTGTAAATGTCGCTATAGACTTCGAAACATAAAGCGTCAGCTCGAGTATTAGAAAATAGGTCTCTTACTACGGTACAGATGTTTGCAGCAAGAGACAAAAGTGGGCTTGAAAAAAATAAAATAAAATAAAACCATATAAACCCTTAATAAAAAACAATCTTCATGAAAGTAAACTTATAGCTAAATAGTGTACATGCTTACGCAATACCAATAATTAAAAAATGTTGTTAATTTGCCATCTGGGTTTCTTCAGCTGGTTCAGGTATTAAAGGAGAATTTACTAGGACATACAATAAAAAAAAAAGGAAAAAGGAAAGCATGTCCAGATTCTAGAATGCATCGCCAATCAGTACATTCAAATGCAAGATACCAGTATTTCAACAAACAGGAACAAGCAAGTGAAAAACATCAAAAGGAACTAGAGCAAAACTAATCAAGTTTCTCCCAGTGTGCTGATGCCTTTAGGAAAAACAAGGCAACTGCAAAATCTACAATGACAGAAGTGCTTGAAAGCCACTTCAACTGGATATAGTGACAAAACAATTCAGCTGCACTTACAAGGTTGAATAAGTCCTCAACACGACCTGCCATGGCTTTACCCTGAGCAATTATATGACTGCATGGATCCTCCCTGCCTTGAATGGATGATGTGAATGGATAAACTGATATGCCTCCAGTTTTTCTTCCAATCAGCTGGTTAAGTTGCACAAAGGTCAAATCCTTTGTGCCCATTTCAAGCAATGACTGACTGTGAGAGCATTGAGAAATAGTGAAAATGTGATTATATAGTCTGCAAAGAAATACACAGGGCGCAGCCATTGAAATTGACAAAGAATGGCACATGTTAAGTTTTAAGATTTCTGTTCGGTTAGCCTGACCTAAGTGAAATTTGAACATGTGTTCATAGTGGAGACAAAAGAAAAAAAAACATGCACAACAAGAAATGACCATGGAAATAATCTTCAAGGCAACATCTCACCAGAAAAGTGGCACCAAAGGAAGAAGTTCCTGCTTCAGTGATCTCATATTAAAGACAATTTCAGCATAAAGGACATCATTTGTGAAGAGGTCATGCTTCAATACTTTCACTCCATTGATATCCCCAGCCTACAGTTAGTATATAAATGCTAAGCACAAGTCCCCAAAATGGTCATATGCAGGACATTCAAGCACAAAACACTAAAAGCTTAACAATAACCTCAGTGGGAACATGTAAAGGTTCTTTGGGAATGTCAAGCAAAGAGAGGCTTGGAACACTTCTTAAAGCTTCAGGTGGGTCAGGAGTTTCCTGCTTTAATCTCAGCTCCTGTGTAGCACGTGCTAGCTCAGCAAGATCTTCTTCAGTCATGCTTGCTTTTACTTTCTCCAAAATTTCTCTTTCAGCAGCTTCATCACGAGAAGCTTTCTCAGGATCAGGCTGAAACAGAAAACACCCAGTGTCACTGATGCAATTACTGTACAATCATATATAGAAAATGAAATTTCAGACTAAAATGATTACCTGCATTTCAATGGTAACACGATGAAGATTGTTCAAGATAAATTTCTCAATTAAAGGAGAAAAAACAGCTTTGGAACCTTCCTCAGCTATTCTTGCTTTTAGGGCCATCAAGGGTTTCTCATACTTTAAAGGCTCAAAGGGATCCATATCATATATCCATTTGCTCTGCAAACCAAAACCACATCAATGATATCTGAAATAAATAAATGATGACCGGTTTGCAGAAATGAGGGGAAAAACATGCAAAACTTACAATGGATTGAAGCATCAGTGATAAGCCACGAGGAAATGACCCAGTGTTGTTTTCCCTGAGAGAAAACTCGATTGTATTCATGGAAGCCTCCACGGCATCTGTCTCAAATCCTTCCTCTGCTAACTTCTTAAGTGTACTCATGACTAATTCTTCTACCTTTTCAATGTCTTCTTCGGAGACACCCTTCAACCCAATACTAAATTGTGGTTGAAGCAGCTCATCTTCAACTCCACCACCAACAATGGCATCTCCAAGACCACTTTCCAGTAAGATTTTCCTCAAGGGTGAAGCAGGGGTTCCCAACATAAGATGATCCAAAAAGCCAAGAGTAAGCTCAGTTTCCAAGTCTAAGGGCTTATCTGCTAGCAACCAATTAAGGCATACCATATGCTTCTTTTTCAAATCACTGCCATCACCAGCCGGATATTTCTCAACAATCCTGACAGGCTCTGAAAAGAATTTCTGTTGCTCAATCCTTGACTCATTTGAAGCTGAACTTGCATCGAACATATCTAGATACTCTGAGAGAGAAAGAGAGAACAATTCAAGTACAAGTTTCTCAGAATCCTGAAATTGCTAATTACTGAACTGGAATATTACAGGTGATAGTATACAAGATGAATGTGGATGGTATAATGGTCTTAAGGTACACAACGAACACTATTCCTTACTTAAATAAACAATTTAAGATTTCAAAAGCAAATTGATCATAGAAATTGAAATGGGACATGAACAATCAATAGGCCAGCCTACAGGCTTTTAAATACACACACACTTAACACATTCTATTTAAACTGTATGATAGCATGATGAAGCATGATGATATGAATATTTAGACAAATTAAAATCAAAGAAACAGTTGCCAAATTCCATCGGGCAAAACCCACTAAATGAATATAAAGTTTGGTTTCAATCTAGTTTTCTGAGAATAAAGTTTGACAATTATGGTCCACATCGTTTCACCTTCACACCTCTAGCTCTGCAAATGCTTCCCTTTAGGAAAAAATCACCTGAGCATTTTCTAAGATGTTCAGCATGCCTTGCATTTAAGTGAAAAAGAAGCGTTTGCATGCAATGCTTTCGTAACTTATCAACAGAGATGGAACTTGGATGCAGTACCACTCAGGATGCGTAAGCGCTCAGTTGGATCGTCATCTCCATAAAACCATATCCTGGCATTGCTGGGGTGGTAATATTTACCGTGAAACTCCTGTATTATTTTAATCAGTAAAGAAGAGAGTCCTGTATTTACCTATTCATAATCAAGAATACACTGATCCTATATGAAACCATGCATAAGCACATGTACAAGAGAAGGAAATAACATATATAGCACACTCACTACAGTAACAGAGATCACACACACGCAAAAAATAAATTAATAAATTCACGCATAAATATTTGCACATTATTGAAAATATTTGACAGCAGATGTACTTTACGTGAAAATCACACCAGGAAGTCAAAGTTCTTGTGCCTGGTAATACATACCAGTGAATGGAAAATGAAGTATTCACTGTCGTAATTTATTTTAAAAAAAAAAACATATGTATTGTTTTATAAGCTTCTAAAAGCTAAAAACCTTTATGAAAACACTCATGTTTTCTAAAACAGACAGATGGATGTGTACCATCAAAGATCCAGAAGTTTATGAATCACACAGTAGAACACTTTTACACTAACAAACTAGAACAGGGATGTTGAGACTGACCTTAAATTGCTCAAACGTCAATTTGGGAATAACTTTTGGATCCCCTCCACTATCAACACCATAGGTATTGTCTGGGAAAAGAGCCTGCACAGAAGTTACGAGTGACAGTTACTACAGATAACATAATTTGTAGTGGAGGCATGTCCATAAAACAAATAATCTATAATGAGCTAATTATCAAACTAATAGCATTCAAATAATTGCTTTCTCAAAATTGCACTCGTGAATGATTGCATGCAGGCATGACTGAACATCTAAGCAGTCAACGTGTTTCATACTGAAATAAGTAAGATCAAACAATTAGAGAAAAGGGAACTTGCCAGCTGAGCAGTCCGTCCTAGAATATTATCAGGTTGGGAATAGACACCCTTCATTTCATTAAAAACAACTCCTGGGATTAAGGAGAAATAAACTCATTAAAGGTGAAGAAACTACATGCAAAACAAGGAATAATACTGCCAAACAAGTAGCTGGGTATATTTCTTAAAATATGCAACCTTTATAAGATATTTCTTCTGAAGGGTTGTTGAGCTCAAGATGCCAACCCTCCTGTTGAAAAGTATGGTGATCCTCCACACATTTAGGAAAGAATACAGCATCCAGGTATACATCAACCAAGTTATAGAAATCCTGTTTTGAAAAACAAGATCCAAGTATTAACATCTAAACAAAATCCAAATGAAATAAAAAAAGGCTATTGCCCAAAGTTGCAATATCATACATTTACTAATTCACTGTTACCTTTGTGTTCGTGGAAGCAACTGGGTAGCAGGTCCTATCAGGATAAGTGAATGCATTCAGAAAAGTATGCAGACTTCCTTTCAATAACTCAACAAATGGTTCTTTCAATGGGTACTTCCTTGACCCACATAACACACTGTGTTCCAATATGTGTGGTATCCCAGTTGAATCCTTCCTGCATTACACCATTAATCATGATCAGTAGCTTGCACGTCAACTAATTTTGCTACAAAATTTGACTGGCGTAAAATTTTATCAGTTCCTCTCTCAAGAATCTATAAAAATAAAAAAACTTAGCCAAACTTTTCGCTAATAACCAAACTGCAGAGCATAAAACACAACAATTTTAATTTTCAAAAACAAAACACTCCGTAGTCAATTCCTTTCACAAATTCAACACCTCTACAATCATAATAAATTCAAACTTTTCAATGATATCCACGCTCTTCTACTAAAGTACAAATAAACCTCACCATTTAAACACCAAGTTAATCTTAAAGCAACAAAAAAAAGAAAGTCAAATACTATAAAGATAACAATCACAAAAAATAAAGAATTCAATAATATCCATTTTCTTAATCAAAACCACTAGAATTGCATCCACTTAAAATCAAATTAAGCTTAAAACACGATGATAATACTAATAATAATGCTAAGAGCTTACGGCGGAGTGCGAAAAACAATGCCGAAAACTTTATTCTCATCATCATTGGAAACAGACATGACTTCAGCTCCAGTTTTTTTATGCTTGAGTAACACAGCTCTTGATTTACACTCTCCGATAAACTCCTCTGATACTTTCTCAAATCCATATTTCGCCGCAACCTCGTCAGGCAAGGTGCTAACATCTGCAACCACACACACAATCAAAGCTCGAATTTCCATTTTTCTGATATTAAATTAATTTTAAAAAAAAAATGAAGAACACGTGACCTGGAGAGCATCGGGTGGCGATGGCGTGAGGAGAGGAAGAAGAGAAGTGGTGTTTGATGAAGTGGAAAGAGGATGAGCATGGCGTGGCAGAGGGAGGGAGTAATCTACAGCGGCTGCGGAGAAGGAGGGAGCGAGAGGTGAGGGGGTTAATCGGACGGTGGAGATTGCGAGGGGGGAAGGGCGAGGAGCGTGGCGATTTAGACGAGGAAGAGAAAAGGCGAAAGAAGTTGCGGGGAGTGTAGTAGCGAGGGAAAAGGAGTAATTTGTTGGAAGAGCGAAGGAGAATTGCTGTCTCCATTTTCGTGGATAGAGAAGAGAGAGTGGGGGGAGAGTAGGGGTTAAGGTTTTTGGTTTTGTTTGGGGTTTAACGTGGAGAAGAGGGAGAACATCAAAGGAGAAAGAATGGGAAGGACGCTACTTGGAGTGTCGTTTTGGGCTTTTCCTCTTTTACTTGATCAGAAAAGCATTGGAATGGCAGTAAATGATTTCTGTGGTTCACTTCTATTATGGTAAAGTGTGTAGTTTGCTCGGAGAGTCGGAAATGAAGAGAGCCAAGTTACAGTATAATCTTCTTCTTCGCAATTTATATTTTTCATGACAAATAAATATATCCAATGCATCTATATTAGAGCTAGAAATTAAGTTTTTTTTAGAGTTTGACTGTGTTTGTTTTTGTATTCATGTTTTAAAAAATAATAATTTTATTTAAATTAATTGTCATTTTATATTTTAAAATTATTTTGATATATAAATATCAAAAATTAATTTTAAAAAATTAACTGCTTCCTTTTGATATCAAATCCAAAATAACATTGGCAAATCAACATGCAACACAAGATGAAAACGATAACGTTTGATAAAGTTGTCGTTTCATGTATTCTTCCACTCCATTACACGCTATGGAAACATATCCTTACCGTATAGCGTTATTTTTACATAAAAATGGAACTTAAT
>Ga0307517_10015427_pt1 | contig 10155 bp, 4 predicted proteins | sample 23_EM_MG_FD_194515 | JGI IMG/M metagenome (GOLD analysis project Ga0307517, IMG submission 194515) | Populus trichocarpa ectomycorrhiza microbial communities from riparian zone in the Pacific Northwest, United States - 23_EM | ecosystem: Host-associated > Plants > Roots > Unclassified | place...
TTTGAAAACTGAGTCAAATTAGGGGTAGTCTTCTAATAGTGCCTGTATGATGAGATATATGTTATTTTTCTGGTAGCATCTATCAGATTATGTCCATCACTTTGATTTTGATAAAAATAACTATAGTCCATTGAAGTAATCAATCTATCCTTCAGCGACATTTGATTTATCCTTGCAAAAATAAAATTCAAAAGTAATATGGGGTTTTTTGTGAACCTCATAACTATTCTATATATTATCATTGTTATTATTAGGGGTCTTCCTAATGAATGAGAGATGGGTGACATTTAGGTTAACAATGTTTTCCATTAATCCATTTCAACTTTTCTCTCAAAATAAAATGCAGATGTTAGGGGGGTAATTTTTTGTTTAGAAATCTTTTTGTTTGCTCTCTCATAGCATAACTAGCATGTCAAATATGATTGAATGCTATATATTAAGCCAACTTGTTTCCAAGTTGTTTGCTTTACGAAGACAGAGGCACCCAGAATAAATAATTTGCACTTTTAAGTCAATGCATGTTGCTTACAATTCCCATGGAAACCTTATGATCTTTCTCAGTCTTAGCCTAACCATTTGGTTTTTGGTCACTCATCCATTTTTATTGTTTTGCTTTTCCTGTCCTGTTTATGAGTTGGTGATCTCTATTTTAGTTGTCATCTGCCAAAATGGGTTTTGAAAAAGCTTTCATGAGTTCGACACCTTTATCCCTTTCATTGCATCTTACATGCATTCTGTTCCTGCATGTGAATGTGTTCTCTGCATGCTATTTTCATCAGTCGGGGTTTTGGACAAATGAATTTTGGGTGCATTCATCTTTATACGAGGTATTTCCATAAATCCAACTACTTGTAAGTATTTTGGACAGTGGAGCCAGGGGATTGCAATTGGCCATGCTAAATAAAATTGATGTAGACATTGAGATACACACAAGCTTATGCTATTCAGCAATGGGTTTTAGAGGACATTGGTCGGTGTTATTTACTTTATTTAGCTACCAGAGAAAGCTTAGGTTTAAACAACTCAGGCACCGAGGAGGCTTGCATTGTGTTTTATTTATTTATTTATTTGTGTTTGTTGGGGGCGGGGCAGGTGGGATTCTGATAGTGCTATAGCTGGGGAAATCTTGATTGTTTTTTCAGAGTTTCTTGTGACGAACCTTCTCTTTCAATTCATAATTCAAGTATATGTAAAAAGGGTTTTAGTTCCCATTTTGTATGCAGGGAGTCATGTTGTTTTGCAGCAATTATAGTGTTTGGGACATTGGATCACATTATTGATACGTATATGGATTAATTATGCCTAGAAGAGATATACTTTAATGCACCGGCTAATAAGTTTGACAGTCATGTTGATCAGCAGCCGTTGTATAACATTTTTAGACGTTATGCTACTGTTTACATTTCTTAAACTTTTTCTTCAACATTTTGTGCTATTGTTTTAATTTAGCTATTGCATAAGGGAAGACATACAGGGAGTATGCGTTTCCTTGTTAGATATAAAAGGAAAGCTGAGATGTATAAAATTGTTTACTATTAGTATATACAGTCCGATTATAATTTCACTAGTCGACTTTAGAGGCTATTTTGGTAATTCATTCTGTTATGCTTTTTTGTTTTTTTTTTTTGGGTTATTGTAGAGTCTAGAAATGTTTGGGAGAAAATAGGAGCGGTATTACATGGATTCTTGATTTGAATATTCTGGCTCAAGATTTTTCTGCCATTTCTTAGGAAAAACAAAATCATGACCCAGTCTTGTATTAGAGGGGTGGTCTGTATATCGTCATGCTCTCGTGCAATTCGTTCCCTCTTCAATCATTCTCATCGGTCGTTTCTTTCATTGATTTTGCAGAATACAGATATATTCTCGACTCTGCAGCTGATGTGCCAAAAGCTCCACTTATTTAAGTTTGACAGCAGGGTTATCTCTCTTAAAAGTTGGAGTCGTATTCCTCCAACCGGCCTTTTCTATTAGGCTTCCAATTCAAGCTGAACTGGTCGGGGATCAGAGTGGGTGCTTTAGGACTAACCTATCTTTAAAGGAGTGGAATCTGGGACCTTTGAGTCAATAAATGCTACTTTTTGAAAGTGTGTTCAATTTTGTTTCCTTAACATGGACAAACTGTGAACATCTCACTAATTTTTCTTGTTATCTCTTTCCAGGTCAAAAGTATGGCTGACAATGGCATATTATAGGTACACTTCTGTCGCTTTGTTAGGGATGGGAATTTCTATCCCAATATATTAGGTAAATGAGTAATGAATATAGCATGAGAATTATCAAACTTGATTATAAACCTAATATATATATATTCACTATCAGAAATTTGGCGAATACAAACGGAATCACCGATAAAATTTTTTCATCGGTATATTACGGTGAATTTTAGTGATAGAATTTACATCCATCATTATATACCAAGGAAATTGCAGTGAGAAAAGTAGAAATAGAAAAAGTCAGAAAAGTACAATGACATGTAAGTTTTACCGATGGCTTTACTGATATAATAAGCCCGACAATAAAGTTCATCTATAAAAATAATTTCTTAGTATCTACTGATAGAATTACAGACGATATTACAGTGGTATTAAGAAAAGCAAATCATATGTTGACGTGGTATTTTTTACCAACAGAATGCTTGATGGAATAATTCCATCGGTAAATCTATTGATAATATTTAATTTATGACCTGGCGATCGATCCTCATTTTTCTCTTTCCCATTTCTTCTTCTTTCTTATGCATTTTTTCTACAACAAACACCCCCTCAATCTCAACATAATTCAACCTTTCATAACAAATCCGACCATCACAACACTTGGTTTGTCAGCATCTGTGTTCTAATTCAAATTTTATTGAGAATTCTTTACATTAAGTAAGCAAATCTACCTGAAGGGAGCAGACTGAAAAATAACTTCTTTATTGTTAAGTCCATGATGAAACCTCTCGATCTAGGATACCAGAAAATTGACATGTGTTCAAATTTCTGCATGCTATACTACATTGAAATGTAGAGTCAATCAAGTGCAGAACATATGGACATTCTCATTATAAACCCAGAACTGGCAAGGGAAGGACTTTTGTCACACACATAAAACTTAGATACTTCTCAATTACATCTAGTCTGTAGAGATTATTCATGTCACCAAAAACTGTTAAGCACATAACATGACACCAATCACATGATGCAGTGGATGGAGTGATGATGCACCATTATGATGGTAAAGCCTGGAAACACTTTAATAATGTGCATCCTTATTTTTCAGTGGAATGAAGGAAAGTGCATTCTAGGTTATATATAAACGGATTCAATCCATTCGGGTCATTTGTTGCTCTTTATTCTTGTTGACCTGTGATACTTACGGTTTACAACTTGCCACTAGGGATGTGTATGAGACTGAAGTTTATGTTTTTATCTATGATCATACTCGGTCCTAATAATTTGGGTCAAATATAGATGTTTGTCTTCGATCATTGATTGATGAGTTGAAGCAGTTGTGGTCATCCAGTGCTTTGACTTATAGGTTGCGTGATTTTTTGGTACGAGACACAAAAGAAAAAAAATATGCGAGAGAAAAAGATCTTTCAATCTGGAATGACACGGTGGTTTGGAAGGATTTCAGATCGCCATACTTCTTAGAGGCTGTATGGGTGAACTACATTCAGCATGTGACATCCACGCATTTCACTCGACGGTCATAATCCGGTATGGAGAATTGGCACCGGCGTGTTCACGGTTCCTTTACCATGTACACTAGTGGCTCAGTTCCGTTCATTTTGCATGTGAAGCGGATAATAAGATATTTTTATTACTTCCATTTTTTATTTTTTATAAATATATTTAACTGATAACATTTTTATCTTGCAAGCTACGGTTCTTGAACGCAAGCCAAGTCTGATGAAACTTTTTGTTGAAACATATGTGTGGAGTGATGACGGCCAAAAAAGGGTTCAACAGTTCGTGTATAGCCAAACTCAGCACTTTGTGGTATGTTGGTTTTCAACTATTTTTTTTAGTAAGTTATAATTTCCTTGAATTTGATAAATTTATTTTTTTTTCCAGCATACATATAACAACCGCTTGAAGGAGAGATATGAGGACAATCCTTTGACATATCAGATCTTAATTCAGATTTATGGTTGGAGGCAAGATCGTCCGGTGGGCCCGATAGAAATCGGGTGTATGAATTTTCTAATACTACAATCGAGAACTTGTTGACGGCCTTTCGATTGTTGGATGCTCGCAATCGATTTTGAGCACTCAAACTCCCGAGTTCAAGGCGATGTTAGACCAACAAGTATAGGATCGAATAACCCATTCTCAATGAAAAATATGAACGAATCATTACGGATTATGAAGAATTTCGCAGAGTGGTAATGGAGATGAGATCACACATGGATGATACATATGCTCCTTTTTATTTGCCCCATGGTCCTCTAGTGTAGCCCTTGTTTCAGATTTATTCCTCCTCTTTCAGGGTCGTCTTTGTTTTACATTTATTATAATTTTATATATTTGATTTTATTTTTTTAATTATTTTCTACTCTTGTTCAATATATATATATATTTTTAAAATATTTTAAATTATTACTGATGGGGTTACTGACAGAATACTTCCGTCGATATATTTCATAAAGTTGGAAAATAATTATTGCAAATATCACTATTATTGTTAACTCTCCAACAGAGATACAAATGATGTTCCATCAGTGATATGTTATATTTACCAACTGATATACCGACAGAAAATTAAAAACACCGACAGAATTGCATACGATATTCCGTCGGTTATATGAGAAACTTCCCGAGGGAAATACCAACGGAATGAAGCTGGTAAATTTTTTTAATGCACTTTATCCATTTATTAATCCATCAATATATTTATTACCGATAGACCATAAATTACTGACAAAGATTTTTTTGATGGACTGCTTCCGTCTATGAACCTATCAATAAAATACTTATCAACGAAATGTGAGTATAAATACTAATAAATTTTTTTGTTAATAAAACTGTTACATCTGAATAAATATTTACTTACTAGATATTGAGTGGAATATGAATATATTAGAAAATTGATCCAGGAATACTCCATCGCCATCTCTAGTGACAGCCGCCATTCCCATCAAAAACCATTAGGCAAAAATTGGACATATACGGCCAACCTTGTGGATGTATCTTTCACAACCGCCACATGGGACAAATGAATCCGATGGCTTACGTTATCACAGTCTCCCAACTTTCAATCTTACTAGCTTTCCACATTTTCCTTGGATTACTTTTTTGACTAGCTCCTTATTTTTTAATTTTGGTTTTATGCGCAGAAAATGATGGAGATCCTAATTTTGTCAGGAGAACGTGTCTGCATCATTAACTTGAACACGTTTTATTTGTCTACTGACTACTTATTGATGCATTTTCTTTTCTTTTCCTTTCGGCAGCGGTAGCTTGAATTAATAATGGGACCTGATGAACTAAATCCTAGAACGGCATACATTTATCACCAGATGTGGAGGTCGCTTGACTTAATTTCATGTCATCCTTCCCGCTGCATGTGGCCAGTACTAGGGAAGTTCTTTTCTTTCTTTCTTTCTTTTCTCCTTTTGAATTATATAGGACATTGTTCGTTGTTCAAAAAACGAAAAAAATAAAAATTACATAGGACATGGAAAGTTACGACACGATAAACATGGAGTATTGATATCAGGATTCTTGAAACATCATCCTTCATTCTGCCTGCTTTTGTCTTGCAATTCTCGAAAGTGTCTGAAGTATTTGAACTTCTGAGAAGATCGAGCATTTGTCCTTCAATAATTAATAAAGGCCAAGATTGGATAGAAAACCTTTTTAATTTAGCATGAAACTATGGACACTTGCTTGTCTGGAGCGATATCGCTATCTGATGAGAGGAACACACAACACAAGCTCGTGCTTGAAGAATTTGCATTTAATATTCCATGGTTGAGACTGAAATGTGATACCTCACCGAACAAATTGAAAGATATGATGCGTGGTCTTATAATCCTTCAACTCCCTCGCTTAACAATGGTTTTTCTCCACTCACGTTGAATTTTTAAGATAATATATCAAGGAGCTTACATTTCAATAGAAGGAAACGAGGAGAGTTTTATTTTTCTTCAAGTTGACCAATAAGACTCTGAAACTATGCAATAGTTGGCTTGAAATTAAAGATTGTCCTTTCGATGAGTACTTTTTTTGCTGGAATTACTAGGAAAAGTAATGTCTTGTGTGTTGGTGAATGGAATATTGTTGCTTCTGCATCACGATTTATAAGAATTTACTACTGTATCAATGCACTGCCTTGATGATGGTCATCTGCATCAAGATCAACCACAAGGGGTTGATTAATCTCCCCTACTCAGGGAGTGAAGAGTTCGTGCTTTGTTGTAATTTAAACTATCCTTTCTTTCACTAGCCAGCAGCTAGCTGGTTGAGTGTTTCTGTTAATATATTCATCGATTTCCAAAAAAAAAAAAAAAAACCTCAACGAGTGTTTTAATTGAATAAAGTATAATCTGGCAACTTAATTTGATGGTGTAATTGAGGCAACAGCATGGACATACAAATTGGGTCAACGTCACAGAATGTACCCGCTCTTCTTCGGCCATTTCGATTGGAATTGGGCATTAGGGTTTTACTTACTTAAGTCGCCTGCATACACATGCATGCAATGAGTACGTATACACAAGTGCCTGCATTAATGTAGACACAGCAGGTTCTTTACTGTGTCTTATGTACTTGTGTCTGTAAATTAGTAAAGAATCAATGAGCGCAGAGCAGTGCAAAAGGGGAATTGTGTTGCTGGTCGGAAAAGGAAAAAGGAAAATAAAAGGAGCATTGTTTTTGGCATAATTAAGATCGAAGCTTGAGCTTTCTTTTGTGTGGTCTGATGTAATTGATTTAGGAAGTGGAACACTTGGAAGTGGCCATGATTCACGAATCTTGTAAGTTTCATATTATTTAGGAATTATGCAACTCCTTACTTTTAAATAAAAAAATAATCATGAATTTCTTGGTTATACATTAATTATAAAAAGACCAGGCACTAGGGGAAACGACAGCAAGATACACACCTGGATTGCATCAAAGAGTAAAATGTGGCTCATGAATTGAACCTAGAAGTGCTCTTTATGCTGGAATATTATGTGTCTACGTCAAACAAAAAATGCATGGATACTTTCCCTTCCATATATATATATATATATATATATACGCCTTCCTTGTATAACAGGTTGGCTGACAGAATTATCCATGGCTGGAATTCCAATACTTCTTCCCCCCCCTGATCTTATGGTTGCTTAATACTTCCCTATTCCCTATAGGGAAGTGTGAAGATGCAGTTTTTCTTGGGTATCGAATATTTGCTCTACAGATTCAGTGTCATAGCAAGACATGATCTCTTTTTTTGGTTTTCTGTCTTGTCTAATTATCACTCCTCCTCCTATGATCTATTCTTATAACTAAAACTTATTTGATTCATTAAGAACATGAAGGATGAATTTTTTTTAATGATAATGCAAATTTTAGCTTAACTCGTGCCTATCTACCAAAACAGTTCTCACCCAAAATTTAATAATCTATATAATGCTTTTTCTTGTTGTTTAGGTGTTAGGAAGCCTATGATTAGGACATGAAGATTTATTATTACTATTATTTTTTCATAAGTAATGGATTAGTACCTGAAGCTTAAGATGGGAGTATTATATTATTTATATCTAACTTTATTAGCAAAGGTTAGAGGACTTTGTAATTTATGCTAGTGAATTCTAGCTAGGATAATGGGATGACAGATTTGCCTTCAAGTTTTATGCAGTTCATGGAGGTAAATGGAGTAACATACTGAACAAAAAAAAAAAAAACAATGTTAAGGTATTGAATCATTAAAAAAAGATATAAAAACTATTTATAACAAATATGTAAAAACACTAATTAGAGTTAAGTCAACACAGGATATTCCATCAAATCCACGATCCAGATTAAGTTTTACTACTACTAATTTAATTGTTGTTGTTATTTAAGTTTTACTACTACTAATTTAATTGTTGTTGTTATCATCAATAATATTTTTATGTTCATTACAATTTTTATCATCATCATCATCATGACTAACATTACAATTATTATTATTTTTATTAGCATCATCATTATTATTCATATTACCATGACTATTATTACAATTATTATTATTATTGAAAACATAAAAATCATGAACTTGATTTGAATGATAGAATTAAAAACTATAAAATTTTTTACAAAAAAATCAAGAAAAAACAATAAGAAATCAAAAGAAAAGGGATCAAATTGAAATCATTATTATAATTGCAAAAACAAAAATTATAAACTTGATTTGAAGGATAAAATTGAAAGCAATAAAAACTTTGACAAATAAAAAAAGAAAAAAAAAGAAATATAAAGTAGAAGGACCAAATCAAAATACCTTATATATACAAATTTACCGGGGTAGGAGAGAAAAATAAATGAAGAAAAAAAAATCACTAGCGATACACCAACCATATTTGGAGAATACGCTCCGCCTATAATAGAAAAGGAGATGGTGAAAGTCTTTTTTTGACCACCAAAAACCACCGTATATATTTTTTGATGGGAAAGAAAAAATAATCATTACAATGTAGTGGTGAATAGAAAAATATAAGAGAAGCTATGGTGATTTCTCCTTCTGTTTTAGTTGTTTTTATTTTATTATTTAGAGTAATGACTTAATCTGTCTTGATATCATAAAATAATTTTTTAATCTATTCTCATATTTTTAATTAAATTAATTTCATTTTTAAATATATCTTAAAATTTTAATCTATCTTTTTATCAAGAATTTTCAGCCAAATCATTATAACTAGCTACTTGATTTGCCCGTGATTATCTTTTATTTCTAAAATATCTTTACAATTCAAATAAAAAAAATCTCATGTGTAAATCACGTAACTAATTCTAATAATTTGACATGAAAATCTAGTCAAAAAAATATATTTAAAACGTAATGTATATTTAACTCAATTAGGGATATAAAAACAATTAGAGAATTATTCTAGGATGATAAAGCCATTAATGCTTACTATTTAATAGAAACATTGATGATATGAATATTTTGTATGATTGCTAGATAGAAATACTAAGGAAAAGCCAAAAGAGTCCTCGAGGGCTACTTTCTCCTAAAGTTCAAAATAATCCCTTAAGTTTAACAATTGTTTTTTTTTTTAAAAGAAGCTTAGTTATTTTATACAAAATCCTAAAAACACAGTTTCAAAATATGAACTTGAATATATTGAATAACCTTCTCATTTTAACATATTCATCCACCCTCTCAGCATAAAATCTCTAGCCCCGCCACATCACTAGTTATCATCAATTTATGTTACATTTGTGAAAATGCAACTAGCTAGATTATATAGTGTTATATAGTTTGTGTGATCATGACACTTTTTATTCTTTTTCTTTTTTTTTTATAAAAGAAAGGTTCAAACTCAAGATTGGGAAAAAAAGAAGAGAGAAATATTAGTTGCATTTTGAATTATACTAGTTTACAGACCCGCGCGCTATACTAGGAATCAGATGAAATTTTTTTTTGAACACAACAAAACATATACAAGCCATAGAAAATTATTTGGTATTGCTATTAAACCTGACCTAACGGGAAAGTCTTGTGTCAAGATTAAAACCTTTTAATCCGACTCCTTGCCTAGCCTGAGTTTAAATTTAATCCATGTGAGAGTTGACTTGATGTGACCTAATCAACTTTGTCGGTCTAAATATAACCCGATCGACTAATAAAAAATTCTAAGGATAAAAGTGACACAAAAAACAAAACTCAAACTAACTTCTTGTTTAGGCTGAATTTAAAATTAAATCATGTGAGAGTTGCTTCAATGTGACCCAATTGACTCGACCAGTCTAGAGACAACCCGACCGATAGATAAAAAAGTTTAAGGATAATTTTGAGAAAAAAAGATAAAATTAACAAAAAAACCCTTTCGACTCGACAATTTATCTAGCCAATGTTTAAAATTAAACCGTGTTGAAGTTGTTCCAACATGTTTCAGTTGACTTTGCTAATTTAAAAATAACTCAGATGATTGTTAAAAAAAGTTGGAGTGAGAAAAAAAAAGATGGAATTGAAAGG
>Ga0307517_10015428_pt1 | contig 10153 bp, 13 predicted proteins | sample 23_EM_MG_FD_194515 | JGI IMG/M metagenome (GOLD analysis project Ga0307517, IMG submission 194515) | Populus trichocarpa ectomycorrhiza microbial communities from riparian zone in the Pacific Northwest, United States - 23_EM | ecosystem: Host-associated > Plants > Roots > Unclassified | place...
ATTTTTCTTTTTTAAATTAAAAAAAAAAAACCATTTTAAAAAAAAAAAAAAAAAAAAAAAAAAAAAGAAATCGCCCAAGGAGATACGATCTTCACGCAACCATCTAAGTAATACAACATTTGGATACTGGAGCACGGGCCAAGCCCTTTGACAGTGACCTTCCCGTGGTGCAAGATATGCAACCTTATTACTTTACTTCTTACGCAAACCTATACGGCTCGAACGCGAGCACCTAGTCCTCTAGCGATTGGACTTTGTACCTTCCGGTCTTATATCGATAAGACTGCCTCCAACGAGACTATGAAGATAGTCAACGATCACGATACGCACTACGATTAGTCGTTCCCCGTTTAACGAAACACCGACGGGAATGTGTTTGTTACAACGTCCACGTATTGGCAGCGAGAGAAATCTTTCGTGCAGCACGTAGACATGTTCGAATATCATCCACCGTAGACTTGTCCACCATCTCAATTGCTTTGTTAATTTCCTAGGGCTAGGGATTTGGACTCCCGGACGAATATACTTGAAGACACGACGAAAGGCAACGTTGTTTGAGCAATTAAAGGCAAGATTTGTTGCTAAAAAGAGTTTTAGAAAGTATTCTTCCAAATCATGCTGATTGAATCCTGCTGGTGTGGCCAGATCCATAATCCTACACGTATTTCCGGTTTTAGTCCCTTTTTGAAATTGCGTAAAAACATCTATACCAAGGGGGCTTCCAGCCCGCCCATCATATCCATTAATGTTTCTCGATTGCAGACAAGCAGAGGACCTGTTATGGTCATTCATGGAGCTAGTCCCTGTGCCACTAAGGTGAGCTAGAACCTTTCTGCACATAATACCTATTACGTGCTGCGTGCCAATAGCACTACCTAAATGGTCGGCACATATTTGAAACTATTTCCACACCTCTGTGCCCCGAAGATCCAATTTCCACGTTTATTTTGCAAGCCACCATATTTCGCAGTATAGGCTATATACCCTGGTGTGCCGTGCCACCACTCCATTCAACTCTGATGATATTCCTCCGTATACAGATAAAGGTTTCCAAATATCTCAAAGGTAACTGTGTCGCTTGTTGACAAAGTTACGGCTAGCGGATGAAGCAGATTCTGGGCATGATCTTGCCTTCAAGGGGGCAGCACTACCGCATCGGAGCCCAAGGGTATTGTGGAACTTGAAAGAGGTGCGGGGGCCACACCTGTCAGAGGTCTTGGGGTTGGTGTTACAGGCCCTTCGCTGCCATATGGGATGGATTCTACCAAGAATTGGGATAAAGATGGAGAGTATTCTCCATGCAGGGCTTTCATGCCTCCGTCCAAAATAGGTATGGCTTCTTGCCCCGTAGGTGTAGAGCCCCCATTGGCTGCCAAGTGTGGAACATTCTTGTTGGGAAGACATTAAGTTGAGATGGTTTTAGCTATCGGTGTATAGTAACAGATGCCCTTGAATCCTGGATGCTATTTATATAAACCTACAGCTGCCGTAGCTATATCAATTTTTGTGTGTATGAATTTTGTGCATATGGTGCTGTATGGTTGCATGTGAATTATATTTTGAAAATAGCAGATCTCATGGATTAGGCTCGGTTGTAGCTACATGAATTGGTATTCATCTCTGTACTTTGAGCATAGCATTAGTCCAAATCCAGTAGGGGTTGATATACCCTTTTCAATGATAATCTGAGGTAACCAAATTTGATCTTTTAGGGGAGTTGACTAGTTCCAATTAAACAGTCTGATACAGCGCCTTCGCTCCTACATGGGAAGCAAATTGTGAATCAAACCTGCAAGTACGGGGTCTCTCGAAGCTGTCGCAACTATTGAAAGCAAACCCAAGATGAGGATCTAATACTTAAATACAATGCAGTGACGAAGGCACTCAGTGCCTTTCCGCGTGATTAATGGTGATTCCAGATTATAACCCTTATATATAGGTTGGTAATTATGCTATGTAATTATCCTCTACTTAGATACTCACAAGAATATCATACCATAACAATCTTGTTGCTACTGCCGTCTATCTTTACCGTCTTTCCTTGATTCACATCTAAGGCGATGTCAACAGCGCGAATCGCGGAAGCTCCAATGGATGAGTTTGATACGTCATCATTTGGCCCTAATGAAATAATGGACCTTTTTCCCATTTCCTTCGGGAGAATGAAGGCCGACTTTCTTTTCTGTACACTGTTACTGGATCCCACCTGCAGGAAGTGTGCAGCCAACTTGAACTATAAAAGCTGATAGTAAGCTATAGACAAACCTTGGGGTAGTAATCGGTCACCATGGATACTACAACGGTACCAATTGAAGTTGTGTGGATTCGAGTGGGCAAATGGTGGGGGGAAGGCAGTCAAATTGGGACGAGTTGGATCGATCGCTGGAATGTTGGAACGTAGAACAAGGGAATCCCGCGTTGTCCTACAGGTGCTTGAGTTAGGGTATGAGATTAAGGGTCGGGTCTTGAGCTTAGAAATATTTCAACAGTGTGCCTTAGGCAGGCGTCTGGTAAAAAGCAAAATAACGCGGAGCTTAGTTCCAGACTTAGACAGTTAACACTAACTTCATTCTGACTTCTGAATTTCCATAATTTATACATTCTTTAATTATATTTTATCAAGCATCGCTCGAGTTGACTTAATGTATAAGTAGCTGGTTTTAATAAAATGATTTTATGGGTTTTCCCTAAATCAAACCCTTTTGGTCTTACTATAAAAGCACAATCTTTCTACATCACTACATAGCGATCTTTCATTAGTATCATGAGCACGATCAGGAAAAATAATGTGATTGCATCGACAGCACTGGGTAATACCGAGCCGGGTATGGTTCTACTTCCTCGGCTTCGCGCAATAGTCAATGCTCCAGTCAACCATTGCTTCTTTGAAGCGAAGGGCTTTACCCAGAACTCTCTAGACAACTACACCAACCTGGAACCAACCTTGTTTTCACATCCTTATCTCTACTCGCTTTCCTGGGGTCATAAAGTCATACACTTCTTCTGTAAGTCAAATATTCAATATCAATTCCAGGAACCTAGCTTACACTATGATGTGGTTGACATGATGGATTATCAAAAGGCTGGGATGCATGCCCCTGTGATGGGCCAGATGTATTGGTTGGGAAGCAAGGTACCTGAAGACAAGACTGAGAATGTGGAGCGACAGCGGAAGGAGATAGTGCCGGGGTTCTTGGACTGTAACGATACCGGGTACAACGGGATCCTTGATGCTATAGGAGCAGGAATTTATATCCGTGCAACAGTGCATGCAATGGAAATGATGCGTAGTGGAAATACAAGTCGCAGAGTTGTCATGGGACTTGTTCATTGTACCATTGTGGATTCTGATCCTGATTCTAAGATAGAAGCCTATCCTGAAAATTGCCGAGCTTGACTTCTCAGGAGGAATATGCCTGGCTATTCCCTCGCACATTGGAACCTAAATTATAATTAAACATTCGCAGAGAGCGTCTTTACATCAACTACTGTGGGCCAGTATGTTGAGCGTATGTTTTGGGCGCATGTTTTGAGTGTATGCCTTGGGCGTATGCTTTGAGTATATGGCTTTAGAGCGCATGTTTTTGGGCGGATCACTTTGGGTACGTGGTTTGGGTATATCTCTTTGGGTGTATGGATTTTGCCGAAGAAACCAGAAGCAAAGTACTAAATAGACAATCTCAATCTGTGCTGAAGCCTATCATTATGAGAGATTGTTTCTAACTTCTAAACTGCTATTGTATTACATTATACTGCAAAGAGTAAGGCCACTCACTCAATCATAACATAAAAGAAAAGAGCGGAATCCGTAAAGGCGCCGGGTAAGACAACAAAAAAAAGAAAAACTCTAAAGCACTGTCGGTCTTTGGAAATTCAGAGGGAGAAGAGAACAGGAAAAGAGGTAGTGTGCTGTGTAAGAATCTAACCCAAGGAAAACAGCCGCCAGACTTATCATATGGGGGAAACAAAACGTGATAAGGATGAAACCCAACGGGAGATATTGTGGTGGATAAATACGGAAGTGGGAGTGCAGGTAAGGCAAGGTAAGGGGAACCGGATTAAGGAGAGGAAGGAAGGCAGAACCAGCATGAGGGGGCAGGAAAGGAACTAGGAGATAACAAGAAAAGAAAATAGACAGAAGTAGAAATCGTTAATCCTCCGGCTCCTAGTTCACGCAGTGAAGGAAGTCCTGGCTAGCGATATTGAGGAAGGCCTGCCTATCTATCTCACTGTCAATTCTATCCATCGCCTCAATGTCAATTCCTTGTTCTTCTGCCTCTTCCCTAGTGGCTGCCTCGATATCAATGATAAGAGAGGGATTGCCGGCAACAAAGCCCTTTCTCTTCGTGACAATAGTTTTGATGCTGTCCTGTTGGTCTTCAGGGCTTGTGAAGAAATCCTTGGCTGTCATAGCCCACCCAAGCAGCCACTCTCCACACGCTTGGGTGTTAGCATGGAAACTGTAACGTTTCCTTATCGGTTCTCGGCACACTGAGAACCTTTAAGAAACAGTCGCGGGTTGTCCACTTGAAATCGTAGCCAAAAAACGGCCTAGGCAGATTGATCAAGCGGATGCTCCGAAAGGTTGTTAGACAAAACATTTTACTATATCGCTAAGGTCTTGAAGTGTTTGGCAGCTGCTCACTATCATGGCGAACTGACGAGGTAACTATGCAACCAAGTAACGTTATATTGAAAACTCTGTCAGTCGAAGTCTGCTCTTTCTAAGTCTGAAAGATGTAGTCTTGAAATACATGGCCGGCTTTTCCCAAAGCCTTACTCCTACGAGCACAGCCTGTAGTCTAAAACAACTATTTATCAAATGGATATCATTAAACGATATATAAAACATTCAAGGTATTAAACGATCCCTTGAAACAAAACTTCAAACAACCCGAGTATCAAATGATACTTCAGAAACAGAATGAGGGAGAGGCACAACCTTGTATCCCGGAACCAAACATAAAACAAACTCGGTATCAAACAATACCTCCTGAATAACAAGGCTACAGCCAGAAGGCTCGTATCCTGCAGCCAAAATAATCCCACAGGAAATCTATCACTAACCATAGTACCTGTACCGCTTACACACCTGAAACAAAACATCTGTTTCCATCAAGCAAACTAAACCTAAATCTAACTTGTAATAACTCCACATTCCTCAGATCCAGAGTCGTGATTATCGCTTTCGAAATAGGGCTTGCAAAAGTCACTATCACCTTGCCCTTCGTCGTCGAATTGGGTCTAGGCGTTGTCGGGGTATAGGACATGTTAATGAATTCTGTTACGGCAGGAAACGGCTCTCCAGGTATGTTGTCCGTCCACCAGGCCTGAACAAGATCCATCGCATTCGCGAGACATTCCAACCGCTCCCAATGATTGTCACTATTGGGATATCCTTTCCATTTGACAAGAAACTGGGTCTTGCCATAGAGTTCACGGTGGTCCAGAACCTCCTCCAGCTCCCATTCAGGCATGTCCTCAACAAGGATGGGTGGGGGTTTGGCATGGGTCTGTCCAGGGAACCTGCCGTTCTCGTTGAGGAAGAACTTCTTAACCATCGAATAGTGAAAGACTGCCTCCTTCCTGCGGTAGATTATCTAGTCCATCTTGACAGTATAGCTCTGCCTTTGTTCATTGTAATCAAGGACCTGGAAAGGCCCTTGCCATCGTGGCTCGAGTTGCTTAGTCCTTCCAGATTCCGTCGCAAATCTGTCGCCCTACCCCATTAGGAATTACCCAATGCTGATGGGTTTGTGAGTTGTCTTCCTCTTAGCTGCAACTCTAGGGCTGCTGATCCTAGCTAGCTTGAGGGCTTGATATGCGACATTCCTCAACTCCTGGTGTCGATTAAGATAATCCTCAGATGCTGGGACTACCCTGCCCTCAATCCTATACGTCGCTAACAAGGGGTAGTCTAGTCCATACATCGCTTTGTATGGTGACATTTTAATGGTATCTGAATGTCTAGATTTTGTATATGCAGCCATATCCTGCAATGAATTCACCCAATTACTCTGCCGCTTGTTGGTAATGTTTCTCAAGGCGGTCTTGAGTTCCCTAATCTTGCATTCCACTTGCCAATTTGTTTCATGATGTCCAGGCACTGCCTTAATATGTTCGATTCCTATCGACTTCATACTTTGTGGCCAAAAACGTGAAGTGAACTTGGGATCTGCATCGCTAACGATCGAAGTAGGTGTGCCATGGGGTGTGAATACGTGGTGACGAAGATAGGATAGGGTGGTCTCTGAATTCGCATCTGAAGTTCTGGGGATGAACCAGGTGAATCCAACAGCCCGGTCCACAACTACCAAGACCATATCATAGGGCTTTGTTGGTCCTCTACTCTTGTTGAAAGGTCCTGCGCAATTGATAGCATAAGATGTAAAAATCTCCCGTGGAATCGGCATCATCTAGGCATTGCCTTCGGGCAACGCATCCTGTTACTTATTCCTCTAACTATGCTCGCACTGCCTAATGTAATCTCTCCAATCCCTGCTCATTTTCGGCCAGTGAGGGTACTCAGGAGGGTATCTGAGATTCATTTCCGCGCTGTGGTGTCCTTTGTCATGGACTTCCGATATGACGAGTTCCTCAAGAATATAACCATTGGCTGCATGGCCTTTCAGTATGTAAAGGGCCTGAAGTCCTTTGCGTGTAGTAGCAAACATCAATCCATCACCAATGCGATAGTCACGGTGTTCCATCCTTCCTCCCTTAGCCGTCTTTCCAGAGTGGAGAGCTAACTTGTATAACTCATTCTTCCTATAGGCATCGACTAGTTGTTCTCTCCACATTCTCTGAATCTCACTGGTAAGAAGAATGGTATCGCGTTTATCAAGTACCTGTTCAAGGTGCGTGGAGTCTCCTTCATCCTCGCAGACATCATACAGAATGCGGTCATCCTGTGAGAGGGTAGGCGGTATGATCGTAGAAACGGTTCTGTTGTAGTGGGATAAGCCTCCTCCATAAAGGGGTTTCTGTCGCTTTGCCCTATAGGCATCGTGGGCTTTCTGATTATGACCGTCGCATTGTCTGCATTCTGCAAGAGGATGGTCATGTTCTACTGTCGTGGCTAGTCATTTTCTAACTCTGTCAGGGTCAATTCTGGGTCTAGGACCCTGACTGCCTTCCACTAAGTATCGCGCTCTAATTGTGGCCATCTCAGGTGATTCAGGTGTCATGACTTGTCCTGCAAGCCTGTTCTCGTTATGGAATTCGCACACTGCTTTGTGGCATGCTGTCCAATGAATTGCTGAGTGGTTCAATTCTTCTTGGCTGAGATGCCCAGAGGAGACCATATCTCCCCAATCGTTCCCTTCTCTCATAGTCCAATCAGAGCCACATTCAGAGTGGTCTCCAACAGGGCGTAGGGGTTCAAAGGGTGACATGATGTCAGAAAAGAATGAAGTAGCAAATAAGATATGAGGTGAGTTCTCGTTAGTGTTCTTTACGGGGCCTCTGGGGCCCCGAAACCGGCGGGCCCTCACCCCAATTCCGCGCCCCACCCCGGTCAATGGCCCCAACAGCCCTCTGTCAATGAATTTTCTCCACTTCGGGCCCCGCTTTTTAGTATATTCCCCTCTCGCACATTGCTGTTTTGATACATGATTGAGTAATTGTGTGAGCCTATATCAATAACCACATACCTCAAAGTATATACGGGCATTTATTTGAAGGGAATAATTCATACAATATGAACTGGAATAATTCACAACACCGATTGGACGTCTGAGTTGACTAGTCTAGTAACGTATATTGTCTCAGCAGGCCTTACACCTAATTCATAAGCCCAATTCATACACTCTATTATCAGGTTCAAATCATAGGCCCAATTCATAAGCCTTATTCATCCGCCGGTGCCATATGCTCAAATCATACGCCCAAGCCATCCACTCAAATTAAACTCCCAAACCATGCGCGCAAGCCATACCCTCAAATCATACGCCCAAACCATACACCCCAACCATACGCCCAAATCCTAGACTCAAACCATACGCCCAAGCCATACGCGCAAACCATACACCCAAGCCATACGCCCAAATCATAACTACAGTCAAGCTATGGAGTTACTGTCTTCAGAGTTCACATAGCGAAATGGTAAGGCTAAAGAAAGAGTGTATTTATAACAATAAGAGTTCTATAAAAGGTAATCATGGTAAGTTAGATGTGACTCGGAGGTTTGAGTTAGTTGTATGATTTATCTAAAAGTAAGAAAAGACTACCCCGTCCCCCCCACCACATGGGGACGACACCATGGAGTAATTGAAAACCTCAAGAATGAAAGGCATAATAGTTGAAAAAAGAGGTGAATTAAGAGAAAGAAAAAGACAATCCCCGAATATGCTTAGGTGGTAGCACTCCCACCAGCACGAGCTCCTGCTCTCCCACCAGCACCCCTGGAGCGCGTCGGCATCCTACCGCTACCACCGCTCCAACCACCCCCACCAGGGCACGCAGAGCGCCTTCGAGCCCAACTCCAACCACTCCAACCCCTACCACGAGTCGGCTGAACTGGCGTCCGTGGGGTACTTCTACTAACCCCACCCCCAGACGAGCCTGTTCCAGCGGGGTGTGCAGGTCTGCCTCCGACAGCCCCGGTCACCACCCTACTAGTACTGCCACCCCCCCCCCCAGTACCCACATGCCCGGTATCATATTCTCCCTGGACACCTCTCGCATCACCTTCCTCGCTACCACTTCCATCTCTCATACCAGAACCCACACCCCCAACCAAATTTCCTTGTCTAACAACTCCCCCAGCACCCCCAGTAGTTCCACAACCACCAGTCCGGCTAGTGCTCGCAGGGGCACCATACAAGTGACGGCGTACAGGTGCACGATGGTTATCCATGTCGTCACTGTCGCTCTCGCTACCCTCATTGGCAGGGGGTGAGTGATGGGAAGAAGCTCCCTGGCGACCGGGAGGGGCACCACGCCCAGGAGGTGCACCCCAAGGAGGAGGAGGAGGGGGAGCGCGCCCAGGAGGAGGAACACCTGCAGGACGAGGAACACCCGCAGGACGAGGAGCACCACCGGAACAAGGTGCACCCCCGGGAGGAGGGGGAGGAGGAGGTGCACCTCCGGGAGCACCGCCGTCCTGATTTAGATAACCTCTCATCTCTTTCCGAGTGGCACCATCTGGCTGGCCAGCCATAACGTTCCTGACATCCTCAACTAATCTTAGGTCCTGGACCATGAGGGTAACGCGACCAGCATGTGCCACACACAGGGCTCCAGCTATGAACAAAAGATTAGTAAATCAGATAATTATAGTAGGAGAGGAACTCAACTTACCGGTCATTGTCATCACCAGGAACTCTTCCGCTAAGACCTGGAGGCATTCAACAGCTGATCTCTCCCCACGGAATTGTTGCTCAAGTGCCAAATCTGACACAATCTCCTGACAAAGACGATAGAATGGGGCCTTGAGAATTAGGTACCAGCCATCACGGCGATACTTAATAATCTCTACCATTGCCACCCTTGCGGCCCACGATACCATTATTTGCGCGATGTTTGGGAAGCATTGAGCAGGAGTTACTTTTTTGGTGTTTGCTTGTTTGTTGTGTTGACGGACAGGTGCGTGAGGAAGGAGGTTCACAGGAAAAGAGAGAAGGGTTTTTGATCAGAAGTTAGACCCAAAATGATCTTTGGTGTGTAGGTGACTGGAGTCTGCTTCCTTGGGTGTATGTGTATTTGTGTGTATGTGTATTTGTGCGTATGTGTATTTGTGCATATGTGTATGGACCCTATACGTTCCCTAATAGCTGAGTCGGATATTAGGACTTGCTAAGAGGAAGAAGTGTGTTGGAGGAGAGGTGGGTAAGGAGTTATTTTATACCAACTAGGTAAATAAAAATTGGTTATTTCATGAGGAGTACCTTTCAAGCCCCCTCGTCATATCTTTCCGGGAGTCCCCTGGAGTTTAGACGTATATTGATTCATGATGTCTAGATGAGTAAACGACAGATAAGGTTGATAGGGCATGGGTATATACATACACTTGAATTGTACGATGGGGTCACAAATTTTGACTTAGCCAATTTGTTGTCACATGACTAATCAGTTATTAGTCATCCCCTGTTTATGTTTTACGCTATGAAGTCGTTTGACTCATAGTTTTTACATGACTGCGCACTTGCGAGTC
>Ga0307517_10015429_pt1 | contig 10153 bp, 9 predicted proteins | sample 23_EM_MG_FD_194515 | JGI IMG/M metagenome (GOLD analysis project Ga0307517, IMG submission 194515) | Populus trichocarpa ectomycorrhiza microbial communities from riparian zone in the Pacific Northwest, United States - 23_EM | ecosystem: Host-associated > Plants > Roots > Unclassified | place...
CCCGTATATCATGGGACGAATGGGGGGGAAACCTCATAACAGTACATCCTCATCCCGACACGCGGGTCCTTCAGCTCTTTGATACGAAGTTGCTGGCACTGCGTGGTTTCGTGTCTTCTCTGGAAGGCTGGGGCGTTGAGATGTACGATCTTAGTAGATCGGGTCGGAGGGACGTCCAGGTCCGGGAGGTCAGTGAGGGGGTGAATGGAATATGCAGGAGGGTTCTTTCTACCCCAAAATGGCTTGCCAGATACCAGACGAGGGACATAGACCCTTTCACCACGCGACTTGTCGGAAACAAAGTGGTTAGCGTTATTGTGAGTCCGCTGTGTTCAAAGTGTATGTGTCATGTTTGATGCCACGTCACGCAGAATCGACCATCGCTTCTTGGCGGGGAGCGTTCTCTTCGCGTATGGAAGATAGGTCAAACGTGAATTCCGGTGGGCAATCAGAAGGCTTGATATGCGAGACCGTCAGATCAGTATGCCCCACCCATCCGTGCTTGATTTTCTCCTCTCCGATCAACTCGTTTGAAAAGGATCGATATTTCTTTACGTTTTACAAGATTCACAACTATGTTTCCTTGTAGTCACCGTTCGAATGCTCAAGCGAGAGCTCTATACCCCCTTTTCGCCGTATGCTTCTCGTAGCCGGTAATGAATAAGATTGAATATCGTTCTAGTGAACACGTGTAAATCTCCGGATCCCAAAGACTACTGATGATTCCAGGGGGTGCGTAGTACCGGGACAGGGTGACCATAGGTCCCATTGCATGGCGTTTGCCCTTCCGTCGCAGGATGGGAAAACTGGATGCAATGTCGTCGAAGCCGCGGGTGGGGTAGACGGACTTGACAGATATTGGAAACCTTACCAGCCTCAGGTTCAGGGTCTCTAAAGAGTTTTTAGCCGTATATGGACCTGGGACTCCCGCATCACGGCCTCGGCTGGTTCACGCGTTGACCTTTACAGGTCGGCAGTCTGGTCTTCCGATCCCCATTCGGTTTTCGGTCTGTGGGATCATCAGCGGCTCAAATGCTCATGATTCGTACCGGGGTATCTCGCCAGGTGGCGTGGCATGGTGGTTTCGGAGTTGAGGAGTCTGATCCAATCGCGATCGATGCCGTGGCCGCGGGATCACCATCCCATCGATCAATCGGATAAAGACTCGTCTTGGCCAGGGATATCCCCTATAGTGACTCTCATCCACGCCAATGTCACCTCACGTCGAGTCAGCGATATGTCCCACCTCGGTATCTGAACACCCTCCAGGGATCTTGGAGTACATCCTGTTGGCTTTTCATCCGATGGACATCTTCAAGATGTCAGTAAGGAATCAAGGATGCCCTCGTCCCTGCGAGACGTCCCACGAACCCGTTCCACTCTACCGTCCGTGTGCTGCCAGAAATGGATCTGTTCCCGGCCTCCCGGGTCTATCATCGCTGGTTCCTGGTCCTGGTCTCATCCCCATGGCATCTCCGAGACGAGAACCCCAGATGTTGCCCCCGAAGACCAACAGTATGCACCCCCGCCCCTGACGCACTTTCCAGTCGTTGAATGAACGAACCTGCCCGTCAGTTCAGCGATCATCCCGGAGTTCGTCTACCATATTGTCACCCCGCTCGTTCGTTCTGGTGGCACAACGGTGCTGGTAGACCACGGTTTCTTGTCGAAGGACGGGTTCGAAAAGCTTTCTAAAACCGCTGGTACCGACGAGGGAGTTTTCGTACAAGCGATGCTTCGCGTGTCCGACCAGGTACGGAACAGCTTCACCGCAGACAACCATCCTGAGAAAGGCGAATGGTATCGGATCGTTGTTGATGCAATGGCCAAGTACGCCGGTGCCGTAGATCTAGTACCTCCCGTGCATCAATCCTATACAACATTCGTTCCGACCCCTCCTTCGGCACGGCGACCCAAGGTCAGCGCTGAAATGCGCCACGCTATCGTGCTGGATATCCCAGTGGTTCAGACGGACACGTTCAAATCCAGCCTTTTTTCGGAGAGCACACGGTTGAACTCAACAAAGCATCAAGCGGAAGCAGGGGGTAAACTGCAGCACCTCTACGGGGTGTAGTACCGATACAAGGTTATGATCGTATAGAATATATAGGGAGCCAAAAGGTAGTTGGAGTGAAAGAAGCAGTTCAAACTTAGAGAAGGGACAGGAGACAGTAGTAGTGAGATCGAGTGATTAGGTGTGAAAGTGTTTGGGTGGGGTACTATCATTGATGTGATGAATGAGCTGAACACGAATGAGGGAGAAGGGGTTGAGGTCGGAACTCAATGATAATGGGCTCCGGGTGGCGATCACCCGCCAAGGCCAGAAAACTACCATTCCACACTGCTTCAGTCATGAACTCCGTCCTCCAGTTGGGGGGCAACCACAAGAGCTTTCTGCCTCCGGGACCTTCAACCCACCCGGACCCAACCCGAATGCGATATCCAGGAGGAGGAAAACGACTATCCCGTGACCATTCGTCCTCTAGAAACTCCACAGTCACCTCCGCGGAGTGCCAATCCTTCGTTGTATGCAAAGTTGCGCAACGGCAAGGACCGGATGCCATGAAGCGGGACTGACCAAGGAGGAACCATAGTTGGCATCCGTCAGGAGAGAATCGGAAGTCCCAGATATTGTCCACCGTAGGTTTGTTGAGGAAGTCTTGAGTCATGTGTCCTATCGTGCATTCATTGAGAATTTTTTGAGTTTTTATGTCATACAGGGTGACTGTCCCTTTGGTGGCGATGACGATCTGGGAGCAATCGTTGGATAGTTTAAACCACCCAGTCCCCGAGATCCCATCAAGAGTCGCCCTCCTGACACCGTGAGCATCGCGCCCCGTTCCCCCCACCCCAAGGCCCCAGCTGACGAGCTCGTGTGAGTCCGCCACAAAGAGAACGTTGTCGAAAATCTTGATTTCCAGAATCCGCATGTTTGTGTTTATGTATCGCCGCGGGGTATCCAAAAGAGGGTCAAGGATTGTGACAATACTCTCGCGGGGCCGTGCAGTTGCGATGCGTGTCCCGTCTACGGAACATGTCACCAGGTGGGCTCCGGTTCTACGGTGGTGCCTGGTGTTTTTGGGGGATGGGGGGCGGAGATGATTGTCCAGCAGCTCGATTCCATAGTCACTCCAACTCAAGATTGAGATCGCAGATGGTGAGAACGCAAATCCCTCGGGCCCCGGGAACTGGAGTACGAAGTTACTCCAGGGTACATAACCGGTAGACGTGTTCTTCCAGACGTGAATCTCATCGAACGACGTCATATATGCGAAGAAGCGTCCATCGGGAGAGAAGTACCCTGATCCCATGCGGTTTCGTTCAGTCGTTCCATCTATTCGCAAAAGGATTTTCAAGTCCCGAACATTGAGTATGACTGCTTTCCGGGCGGCGAGAAATGATGCATGGAAGGAAACTGGGGAGAAGGAAAATTCCCCTTCGTGAGGTTGCAGGAGGAACGATTCGGTCACGAGAAACGGAGGGCTTGAGGTTGGTTGGAGGTCCTGAATGTTGATCGTAATCTTTCCATCGATTTCGAAACTTGTGGCAAGCAAAAGAGAGTCCCCGTGGACCCAGTGGGTAAGCGGATTGTGAGCACGAGATGGCAGGAGGATCCCCTCAGATAGCTGCACACCCTTGAGTACGTCATATACGTGGAGGGTCCCGCAGTGTCCCGGGATGAGAACGATTGTTTGGTTCCCGCAGAATGCGATTTTTCCGAGGTTCAGGGCATCAATCATGAAATCCTTGATGACAACACCCGTCTGGATGTCCCAAACAACAACCCCGGACCCGTCCGCAAAGCTGGGTGTGGAGTCAGTATGGATGTGGATATGGGGAAACAACCGATGGAATAGTTTTCCTTACTCGGAATAGCCAATAGCAAGTAAATGTCCATCAGGTGAAAAGGCGGCTAGGTTGTGCACCCGTTCAGGGTGATCAACAGGGGGCTTGAGGGTAGATGCCACCTCCAAGGTGTTCACATCACGGACTTCGATAGTGCCGACCCCCCCTAGTTCCATGTAGGTTGCGATGAATCGGCCGCATGGTGACCAAACGCCAGTAGGATCCTCCACTCTAACACTCGCCATGCATGAATCACCTAAGGCAGTGATCCCATTCACAACCTTCGACACGGCGGAACAACTCTGATGGGTATACAGCTCCCGGATCATGGACGATGGGGAGGCAAGCTGAAGTGCGGAGTGGTAGATGTGGGATCCAGACTGGCTGATCACTTCGGAGAACATAGTCACAAAGCGGAGGAAGTCTATGGCAGTCTTGAAAATGGGGTTAATGTCGGTGGAGACCTGAATCTGACTTCGAGTCAACATTGAGAGACCACGTAAACAAGCCACAAATCCGCACCTTGCTCAGCCATTGTATAGTTACATTCAACGCGCGCACCGCGTCACCCACAGCACCAAGAATACTTAACACCTCCAGCCAAAAGAGGAACTTCTCCTCCAGAAAATGACGTAGAGCGGAAACCATGTCTGCAGTCCGGTTGGCTTTCACTATGAGATGATTGTGCCACGATCTGCACGCATATTCCAGAGCCCCGCGAATACCGCTCTCTTCGATCCTCCTCTGTAGATCCTCCACTTCGGAATTAAGGGCATAGTCAGGGATTGAGCAAATATTCCTCTTCAGTGATTTATCCATAAGCTCGAGGCAGCGCAGGAAGAGTTCGATCTGATAGTCGGGGGATATGTAGAAGCGTGGGTTACTGCACCGGGTGGGGTCTACGACGAAGTCAAGGAAGGACTTGTGGAACGGTTGAACAGGGTGGTCGATATCTTCATGCAGTACTAACAGCGATTGAACCGACCCGAGAAGGCGCGTGACCTCATTGCACTCAAAACCTATCAGGGTGGCGATCGCTGACGGTGAGAGGGGAGTTGTGACGAGGACTACGGCGCTCAGCACAGAGCGGACCATCGCGTCGTCTTCGGCATTGTTTTCACAGAAGGCCACTTGAAATATCGACGTGTAGAGGGAGTCGAGGCTGGCGTATACCTTCAGTGCCATCTTCCCTTCGTAGGCCGTGCTTTCCGGAGATTTCGTGATCACGTTGAGTCGGCTCGAGGGACATTTAAATTTGTGTTTGAGGAAACCGACTGTTGCAACGGCGTAAACGAAGAAACCGGCTGCCCTTTGGCACAGTGAATCGAGCTGTTCGTCTGTTGGCCAATCCTGGGGTCGGTCTGGAAGTTTGGATAATTCGTGTTTAAAGAAGAGACGGATGTCGCTGTGGACAACGCGAGGCTCGACGTGGTGAAGAATGAAGGTCTCTGTCCATTTCCTTAACAACGGGCCACGGAACCCGCGTGAGATGTGCGTCTCCGGTCTGCTGGTGATAAAGAACTTGACTCCGGGAACTTTGGAAATCGACTTTCCCAACACGAGGAGGACCGCAGACTCTGGTTCCTCATCTTTGCATTCATCGAGGGCATCGATCACGATCACAGTGGAGATGTTTGCCGATAGAAGTGGTTTGAGAAGAATCTCTTGCATCTGGTTGTGGAGCGACTCGCGGAAGATGTCCGGATTCGACTGGAGGAGCGGTATAAGTAGAGATCGGAACCCTGGGTACTTCTGTGCAAGTTGGAATGCCAGCGTGGGAAAAACGAGGTGGAGATCACTGCGGTCCTCGAAAGCTCTGGAGCAGAAGAATGATGCTCCCAAGCGACCGTTTGCGAAGACCCTCTCTGCGATAGTTTGGGCGATGGTGGATTTCCCTGCCCCGGCGAGCCCGTTTAGCCAGAAGACTGGAGACTTGCCAAAATCCTCGGTCCAGTCCTCGATCTCATTCAGCACGTTCTCTCGGGTTCCCTTGAGGCACCCCTGGCGATCGTCGTGTTGGTATCCAGCCCCTTGAGCGCGGCGACACTGGTTCAGTACCAGCAATTCGGCTACTCATCTATGAGAGTGTGTCAAGGAAAACTACGAATACGTCTGACCTGCATCCTATAACAGCGGGTTAACGTCCGGTGTGTAGTCAAACAATGTAACCAGGGACATACAATCAATCTACAATTTTGCTCGTGTAACGCTTTCTGTTGAGCGAACTGTGTGCGGCCTCATCAGACATCCAGCGACGGACGAAGTGTCTTGAGATCAGTACTGACCTGGTACTCAACGATGGACTCTCTAATCCCCTCCGCGAGCCCGCAAACAGCATCCACGTCCACCTCATTTTCCTGGTACCCAGGAGCGCTGGAGCGATGAGACAGGGACTGCAACTCGTCTTTGATTCCTTCAAGAGCGCTGGGATGTGTTCAGCCGAGACGCCTGCTCACAATGAATGGGTGGTACTCACTCAAGCAGGACCGTTTGTCGCTCGAACTCGTCACCGCTGCCCGTGGCACCCACTCCTGCTCCAAGTCTACCCAACCGCGCAAGGGCAGACTTGATCTTTCCTCTTATCCCTGGCGATCTCTGCCAACGCGTCAGAGGGTGTCTTGAAACGCAAGGTCGTCGCTTTACCTCGTGGAGTTTCAAAAACACGTCCAAAGAAGACTTTATTCGTTTAACTGTCCATCAGCCTGTACGGTGAAGATGATAAGGGAAAACTTACAGTTATCTGAGCGATTTGATCATTTATTGACTGCTGTTGTGACATCTGTTCCAGGCGTGTTCAGCCTGCCTGATCTCGACGAGTTTTGGTACCTACCTGGTAGATAAGGATCGCCTGCCGAACTTGTTCGATGAGTCTTCTGACTTCTTGAGCGTCCTGCGCCTTATCGAGGAACCGGGTGAACTTCCCCTTCGCCAACAAGGTTTGCGATCGTTGTGTGATATCTTCCAAGGTCCTACAGAGGATTGGCTTTTCGTGGCGAGAGAACTGATTCGATACTAACCTCGCCATCTGCGAGCGTCTCTCAACCTCTTGCTGATCTCCATTGGGATCTACCTTTGCTGGGCTCTCCAATAGTTCCGTCAGCCACGGAATAAGCTGCTCAAGTGTGACCTTGACGTCCTCGCTTTGCTGGAAGAGACACGTCAGCAGCGCCTCGGAGCGGTTCGCCACAACATACGTCGTGGTGTTTAACAAGTGCGTTAATGCCTCCCAAACACGCTTTGAGAGGAGGAAACCAATCGGATGATTCCTTTGCGATGTCTAGGAGCACCTTCGTAGTGTCGATTACACGTTGTCTCTTTCCTGTAGAAAGTCAGTGTGGCTGGGACTACGATAACGGCCATGCGTCGTACGGAGCTGTGGTGTAATTCCTCCCTCACTAATCGTCGGTCGTCGTTTTCGAAAAATATTGGACATGATTTCGGAGTCGTCTTCGGGCTGTGGAACCAAGTGGTTCGTGGCTGTAGATTGAGGTGTTTGTAACCCTCGTGGCGGGCGCCAGATGCCGTATCATCGCCCCGGAGCCCGGATTCGGAGGAACCGAAATGACCGACGTGAACAGGTCCACACATCGAGTCGCATGGGTCTCCGTGTATCATACACACCCTCCTAGCTCCCCTAAGGATCGTGCTTCATGTGGTGTTAATGTGATTGTGAGTCTGCTGCGGGTCCGCAGTGCTTGTGCCATACTCAACGTCACGCTACACAGGATCGACCATCACTTCTGGGCGGAGTTTTTTTTTTTTTTAAAAAAAAATTCTGCTTCTGGGCGGAGTGTTCTCTACGTGTATGGAGGATAGGTCAAACGTGAGTTCTGGTGGACAACCATAAGGCTTGATACGCGAGATCGTCGGATCAGTATGCAGTATGACCCACCCATCCATGTTCGACGGTTCTTCACATTTGGCAAGACCCATGTTCATGCTGCCTTGCGGTCACCGTTTGAATGCTCAAGTGAGAGTTCTATACCCCCGTTTCGCCGTACGCTTCTCGTAACCGGTAATGAATGAGATTGGATATCATTCTACACATTTGCAGAGCGCGCGCATACATCTTCGGGTCCCTTGTAGTTGTAAAGACTACTGGTGGCTCCAGGGGGTGTGTGGTTCCAGGATGAGAGGGTGACCACGGAGTGCCATTGCACAGCGTTTCCTCTTCCGTCGCAGGATGGGAAAACTAGATACAATGTCGTCGAAACCGCGGGCGGGGTAGACGGATTTGACAGATATTAAGAACCTCGCCAGGCCCAGGTCCGAGATCTCTAAAGAGTTTTTAGCCGTATCTGGACCTGGCATTCCCGCATCACGGCCTCGGCTGGTTCATACGTTGACCTCTGCAGGTCGGCAGTCCGGTCCTCCGATCCCCATCCGGTCCTCGGTCCGTGGGATCGTCAGCAGCTCAAATGCTCACGGTTCGTACCGGGGATATCTCGCCGAGTGGTATGACACGGTGGTAAGTTCGGAGTTGAGGAACTTAATCCAGTCGCGGACGATGCCCGGTATCATCCCAATCAGACCAAGACAACCGACGATGATCTCGAGGGTATGTGAAACCGTCCAGTTCGGCAGACGACAGGTTTTAAGTGCCACTTTCGACTCACAGGATCCGTGCAAACGACAGGGAGGACGTTCGGAATAGGTTTACTCGCCCCTCTTCCTTGTTCCCTTTTGGGCCGCCAGTATACAATGTGTAATTGCGTTCGGTTTTATAAATAAATAAAAAGACTCGCTAGCTGCGCGAGAATGTGATACGTGACTTTTGTTTTACTCAGATCATTACTTAAACGTCCACCAGTTCCACAGGTGCACCCAAGGAAAGTGTTACTCAGATGGCGGCGCCGAAGATAAACAAAGAGGAGATGATTGCAGAGTCGGTCTTCCCTCAAATCTTCGATGGGATTTTTCGGGACTAATCAACTCTGTTCGGCCGCAGGCTGGAGAGGAAAATTGCGAAGAGCGAGCCCGAAATCTCTTGGATCGCCTACGACAAGGTCGCCGATGACACGGCCTCAAAATATGTCGGAGATTTGAATATTTGCCTGCTTAATGTCAGCATGTTTGCGTTTCTTGTGCCTTTTACTCACCTCAACTGCATTCTTTACTTCTGTTAGGGGGTTTTTTACTCTGCCTTTGTTGCCACTTGGGCCCTCCTTGAAATTCCAATGCTACAGCGAGCGGTCCAGGTCGATCCTGCCGATCCGACAAACGCCTCGGAGCAGGATGCGACATTTGGTGGAGCCGACCCATCGGCACCCATCTCGAACAATGCTGCCACAACCCTGACAATCCTCTTCGCCAGTCTGGCAGCTACCTTGTTCGCGACACTCATCGCGGCATTGGGGAAAGAGTGGATCTCCTATTATACTCGAGTCACATCATGGGACGAGGGGCGACAGGTCAAGTTCACGGGACTCAAGAAGTGGGGACTTCACCTGGTCATGGCATCTTCGTTCATGTTGCGGCTTTCTTACATTCTCTTCGGCGTTGCCCTTGCCATCTATCTCTGGGAACTGAGCGTTTATAACTCAAAGGTGGTACTAGAGCTGGAAACTTTCTGGAAAGTTGGCATCGCGGGCATGATACTCACCGTCCCCGTGGCGATTTGGAATGGTTTCACGTTTAGCGTTGAGCACTGTTATTTTTCGCGACTGCTTCTCGGGATGAACGTACTAGGCTACTTACTATATTGAGCGAGCGATCGGCACCTACGCCCAAAGGAGAGGGGAACGTCGCATCCTCGTTCTTGAATCATCACTTTCTTACCTTCCATCATCCTCCTTGCCATACTTTTCCTCCTCCCATCACACCTGTCCATACACGAAGGTGTCTTTTGACTTTCTTACCGTTGTTCCTGTCTATGACGTGCCCAAACAAATGTAAATTAGTATTGAGCTGCCCATACGGCGGCTTGTGGTTGAGCTCGATTATATCGATTATTATCGGAGGATGCGTAGCGCCACAAACCGCGGCTGTGAGACCCGCCCTCCCAAACGGCTCCTTCACACTCCGCGTCCGACCAAGCGGGCGCTCGGTTCGTGCCCAGGCACTGACAGTGTGCTATGTTGCCAAGTAGCATCAGTAACTAGCTCGCTCCGGAGCTCCGAACCCGTGGAAACTCCATGTAAGCTTCGAATGAACGCGAACGACCACGGCACCTATGACAAACCCCGCGAACAGAAATGGGTGGATACGACGGGAGTAAATCTACCGCCGGGCCGCTGAAGCGCTGAAGCGTCACGTTGTCGACGTCACAAAGAGTCCTGGTCAGAGATTTCCCTCATGGTGACTCTCA
>Ga0307517_10015430_pt1 | contig 10153 bp, 13 predicted proteins | sample 23_EM_MG_FD_194515 | JGI IMG/M metagenome (GOLD analysis project Ga0307517, IMG submission 194515) | Populus trichocarpa ectomycorrhiza microbial communities from riparian zone in the Pacific Northwest, United States - 23_EM | ecosystem: Host-associated > Plants > Roots > Unclassified | place...
GCCTTGGACATTCCCAGAACTTCTCCATTCTGATAACGTTTTTCAGACCAGGCGCACATTTGTCACAAAATCAATTTAACTGGCTTGGGACGATCTTTTATCTCAGTTATCTACTGTTCCAGGTTCGTGAGCTTCCTTTCACGAACAAGTACACAGTTAACGCGTCTAATTCAGTATCCACAAAACTTGGCGCTCCAAAAATTCCCGGTTGGAAAATGGATGAGGTGCGTCCTTCGTTAGACCAGGCCTGTGTGCGAGATATTTCTAAAGCATGTGAATGAGTAGCATCAACATCTTTATCTGGGCTGTTGCTCTCCTAGCTCATGCAGCCTGCAAATCCTTTGGGGCATTATTTGCTGTTAGGTTTCTCCTGGGCATGTGTGAAGGTAATTCTTCATGGCCTCATCGCCGAAGGAGCCCACTGATCCTGTAATTCAGGAGCAATCACACCTGGATTCATCATCGTGACGTCGATGTTCTACACCCGGGCTGAACAAAATAAACGCGTGGGCTATTGGTGTACTATTCTTGTCTATCCCCGGAGATGTTGCCTTGCTGATAAATCCGTAGTCCTCATGAATGGTTTTGCTATTATTTTCCTTGGGTTTGTAAGTTTCGGGGTTTTACACACCAAGGTATGAAAATTTCCTTTAGACTTATACATTCTTACAAACAACCCCTCAGACCCACAAATTCATGCCATGGCAATGGTAAGGATCAACAGATTTCTCTCGACTTTTTTTCCACTGACAAGCCTCCCTGTTAGGCTGATGGTCATAACCGGAATAATTACTCTCATAATTTCCGTGCTGTTCTGGTATATATGTCCGCACTATGTTTGCACGGCTGTGCTGATCCCAGGTTTTTTTCAGGTTTTTTTTCCCAGACTCGCCTACAACCGCATATTTCTTGACTCCAGAAGAGCGTGTGCAAGCCGTTCAACGGATTAAGATTAACCAAGCGGGGGTGGAAAATAAGCACTGGAAACGAGAACAGTAAGTTCCATCGTCGTCGGAGAACTTGGAGGAAGTTTCTGATCTTGTCTTGTTCAGGTTTATCGAAGCTTTCACAGATCCGAAAGTATGGGTTATGGCCGCTTTTGCTGCTATAGGGTCAGTGTTATGCATTTGGTACCCTCAAAGAACTGCTATTTATACTATTGACAGAAACGTCGTTAATTCGGTGCGGTCCTAAACTTCTGCTGCACACGCACATCCGGTGCTCAATCGCGCTACGTTTTCTTAGTTAACCAACCAGAGGCAGCTTATCATTAACCAGTTCGGATTCACCCCTATCCAAACAACGTTGCTTGGCTGTGTGGATGGCGTGGTCGAGAGTACGTTTTTTGCGATACTTTTACCATCTCATACGCTAAACACCATCTAGTTCTTACTATCTGGCTTGGAATTACGGTGGCCTCCCAGCGTGTAGTCGGCCGTGGATACGCAGCTGCACTCATGTTCGTCCCGGCTCTACTCGGTTCCATCTTGGTTAGCAAGCTGCCCTCGCATGACAAAGTGGGCCTCTTGTTCTCATATTGGATCTCAAGTAAGCCAATATTCATTTTAAACTCTTGCTTGAACCTCATCTTGAGATTTGTTTGGCAGTCTTCGTTTTCACCCCCTTTGTGATTCTTCTTGGCTGGATTACATCTATCGTCGCTGGCCATACAAAACGTGAGTAAGCACCCGTTTTCATTTCCGCGATGGGTCTCAGCCGCGACCTTAACTCCAGGAACGACAACCAACGCGATTATCTTGTCTGCCTATGCTATCGGTAATGCAGCTGGGCCTTTCATGTGGAAAAAGCAGTACCAACCACGGTATATCTGCTTCATAGGTTCATGACCCCTCACTCATATTTTTTGAAGCAACCACGTACCCTGGGCAGTTATCTCGGCATGCATCGGGGCTTGCACCGTTTTGATTTTGACTCTTCGATTCATGCTCCATTTCGAGAACAAACGGCGCGAAGCTGAGAAGAGAGATGATTCATATGATGATGTCTATATTACACAAGAATTGGCTGATGGCACCAAGACAGAGAAACGAGTTGACAGGGTACGTTGTGATTTTTTCCACTATTTTGCTTTTCTCATGCGTCCTGCCAGGCATTCCTTGATATTACCGATATCCAAAACAGAGATTTCCGTTACGTCCTGTGACTCCTTATTCGGAGTTCTTTATAATATATGTACCAATGCAATAATAAATCAACAACACTTAACCGCCCGGCTTTCTGACAGCCCTGTTGTTTCTTCCAGTGGCAAACCTCATACAATTCCCAAACAATTTTCGTGGTTTTCATGGATCTGGAAATTCCTATGGTGGATTTATATTGTCTTCAGGAGTTGAACGCTAGAAATTCAGCCAATTCTTTTACCCTCGACCAGCGGGGGTACATACATTACGAACAAATATTCCTGGTATGAGATAGGTACAACAGAGAGAAAATGGGTTGGTTAAATAAATGTCCTCGAAGCGAAATTGTCCTCGCAACAGAGTGCATGTTCAAACATGATACAATTCGTCAAATTCTGACAGAGAACGGTGCCTTCTTCAGGGGGGTATCCAATGGCAAGTGATAGTACTGGTCTGTGTCCTCGTCCTCTCCAAGGATCAAGTTGTGCCTTTACATAAAAGGAGTGTCAGCGTCTTGTTAGTACTCAATTTCAAGGCAGGAGAACTCACGATAGGCGCAAATGTGATATTAGATATGTTTCTGCGATGAAACAATCGCAGCGGTTGCACTTGCGGATGACCGAGCGCCATTTGCGCCATTTGTTGCACATCTTGGACTCGGCTTCGGCAGTTGCAGAGATATCCGCATCATCTGTAAGCAGCTTCCACCCAGGGGAAGTTAACGAGGTGTCCTCGAAGTGGAATTCTATGTCGTGTAGTAGCTGAGCGGTCGCAATTGAATTTCTAGTCCTCGTCAACGAAAGATGAAAGGGGGCTTACTGCTGTGGTCCAGTTCATGACAACCCTAGTTCGAGTTTTCGTTTTCGACTTGGCAGTGCATCGTACACATTCGAGCCTAGCGCCGAGCTCCTCCATTCTGGCAAAGGTTGTGGTCTCGGGATCTTCACCACAAGCTTCAACAATCGTTTTAGCAGAGTTCATCGCCTCTTCGTCAACGAAAATTTGGTCGTTTCCTTCGTTCCAGCCAGAACCAAACCATGAGGACATCTTGTTCCAAACACTGTCCACGGTTACTTCGTTGCGTGTTGTGTTGAGTGTTTGGTGTTCGTTATCACCTTCGACTTCGATAGCTTCAACTTCGTCATCAGATCCCGGGTCGACTTCGCCTTCATCGTCTTCCTGATCACCTTCATCTTCATCTGTGTCTTCATCTGTGTCCTTGCAACGTCGGTTTCTTAGGCATCGATGCATCAAGATGCGAGGATAATTTATAGGTTCGGTGCACCAGTTACACCTGAAGAATGTTGTCGCGAGTTCGAGGGGTGTCCTATCGATTGCTTCGTCTGTGCTGAGGGGTAAGGGTTTCGACAAGAGGCCAAGAAGTGATATATCGGCCTCACGCCTCCACACCTCCGTCATCTGTAGGATTATGTCGGGCGTCGCGAGCGCGCTCATTTGTTCTTCAGTAACCTTTTCTTCCAAAGGCAGGGTCGTGAGCAGCGTCTTGAAAGGTTCGAGAACGGCAATGTAGGAGGTATGGGGTACAATGAGCTGCTGTGCCATGGTTGAACGTATAGTACGATCCAGTGTGTATACCCGGAGCTGTAGAGCACGGATAATGTTGGTTTTAAGTATTTCTTGTCGTTTGTATTCCATCAGGTCGATCAACTCGTCCTTCATTTTATCCCAAGCTATGGGATGAAGGTGGCTTATCAGCCCAAGACAGAAGAAGACGGTCTTTTTTCTTACCTTTCTCAGTCAATTCAGCGGGTACGCGAACGATCGGCAAGTAGTTTATTGAGAAGTGTTGAAGTTCTGTGGCGTAGCCTAGATAGAAATTTTCAATACCTGTGAGTTTGGTAAGGAGTATAGTACACACCAGCATCTTGCAATTTAGCTATGATACTAAACAGCCCAGGTTAATTAGCTGGGTAGGACAAACATCTGAAATGAGCAACTCACGCATCGCGCCGTTTCCTGCGAGTAATTTCTGCCCTCGGAAGCCGATTAACATCTTGAGACCGATACCATCTGTCATAGAGCTGGGAGGCCTGTAACACGAGGTTAGTCAACACCGTAGTAATGGTTGTGCGTTACTTGCCAATGAAACTTGCTGTCTCTCTGCACGCGCTTTTGCTTCGTACGCCACCCTCTCAGTGTTGTCTTTACATTGGGCCAAATTTTGCTTGTGCCTTTCATAATCGGACTTTATGACGTAGCAAGTGCGTTCTGATGGACCCAAACAGTTTAGCAAAGACATGCAAGCCAAGATGGATGTTGAACACACGCAAGCTACTCTTCGATATCCACTGCGGGGCGCAGAGCGATGATACTACTGAATTTGTATCTGGTCCAAAGTATGGCAACAGTCTGGAAAGATACCGACAAACAGGCTCAGAATTCGCGAAAACTGGAGGTTCGTATGACTCACTTGTCACGAGCACATCGGGAACAAAGGCGAACTTGGCCAGGCCAGTGGATTATTTTACCAACATGATTTGTACCACAGTACTATTTGTGGAAAGAAGGTTTCTTAGTGCTTTTATACATCATCCCTTAAGGTAAGGCTGACCTGACAAACACGACCGAAGAGAAGATTGGTATATTGAGCAATGTTCTTTCCAGGCGGACATGGGGGAGGTCGCCGGCTCTGAAGATTCTCATACGCCTGGACCGAGGCTATGAGTGGCATGTCGTTCGATCGCAAGAACATACGCACCCGTGTCCAAAGGAAGGCATTTCGACTCGCAGTGATGAGGGCATGAAGATCTTTTGTAGCCCAGGAGAGATGAAGAAGGTCAAGGGGCTCAACATGACTGAAGATCTCCAGAAGGGTATCCACTGGGATCTCGGTCATGAGACGGAGTTTGCCCCTCCGGCCTTTCACCTTCCGGAAATCGTCGACACGGGGAACGGAGGGCTTCGCCGGTGCAGACGCTTGAAGTGTTGTTTTCCGTCTCTTATTCGGGCGCGGTGGAGGAGCCGTTACGGCAACGATCGACACCTGATTCTGCTTCGCACTGAGGCGGGAAGATTGGCGAATTGGACGCGACATGATGTGGTTGCACTTTAGATGCAGTCCTATTTATACTGTCATATAAACGGCGTTCGGGAGAGGAAAAAGTCAGAAGGAGTCATCAGTCGTGTGCGCATTTACAAATGGAGGTGTGTACTAACATAGTATGCCCGCCCTTGTGACCATTCACGTGACTTTAGTCACTATTTATGATCGCGACTCGCGACTGTACGTCTTCCAAGTCTTCAGTAAATGCCTGTGCGAACCACGACTCCTGTGGCCCAAGAAGACGAACACGAGGCCTTGCCGGAGCCTGAGCACGACAAACCTCTTTTCACGGATGAAGCCCGTTTTCGCATCTCGTTCTTCCTGCATAAGAGCATCAAGAAAGCCTCACGACTCGCCCTGACCGAAGATATCGAAGTGCGTGTTGCGTCTACCTTCCTGTGCCTTGCTCCTGATAATTGTGATTCCTCAGAGCCATGGCGGATGCGTTGTTGATACTGATGAAGGCGTGGACACGGTGTTGGTCGCGAAAGATTTTCCCGACAGGACAGCCCTAGAGATGACCTACAAGGGGCACAGTAACCGGAGGATGCGCAAAACTTTTGTCGAACCCAGTACCTTTATTCGGCAGTGCATTGGGGAAAAGCATTTCCACCACAAACGAGTGGTTAAAGGAATGGGAGGAAAACCACCTGGACGAATGTAAGCTCCCAATCAATGAGGCTGGACATTTGATTCTTACCTCATTCTAACCAGTCGCGTCGAGTTCACCAAGGATGATGACGAAAAAATTTGTGAGTATCTCGCCAAGATTCTGCCAAACAAGGAGTCGGGCGGCCGTCTGGGCCTGAAAGTATACGAGACGCTTCTTGCATGTGTACGTCCACAGAAATTTGATCTCAATGCCAACTCACTCTTCAACAGGGTAAACACAACCCAGTCGAGTATAATTGGGCATTACACCATACGGCCGAGTCCTGGAAAGAGCGCTACAAAAAGTTTGCCCCGCACTTTGACGAACGGATATCCCAGTTGGCTAAGGCCGATCCGGGTGTTGAACGTGCCTGGCCTGAAGACCGCCAAATGAGTCATAAAAGGTTGCGCGGCGTTATAGAACTGGACTCCGACGGCGAGGAAGTGGAGGAGGAAGAGGAGGAATATGTCCCCGCATCACCACCGAGGCGTCGGCGTTCAGGTCGCTCAGACTTACCTCCCGCAAAGCGAGCTCGAGTTTCCACTCAACCCCACAGAGGTTCACGACGTCAGAGGCCAAGTGCAACCAGCAATGGCAAGGAAAAAGCAGTGGAAGACGAAGACGAAGAACCGGATGCAGAATATGAGCAAGCGGGAACGTAGGTGACACGGTTTTTAGCTTTTGTGTGTTATTCTCAACAGACGTAATCCAGGTCTCTGTTTAGTCGTGGCGACCTCGAGGACGATCTGTTTGGGGATTTTCCATCGCCAGATCGCACCTTTGCAGATGATGGGCACGCTATGCATGAATACCCGACCCAAGACACTCTGGTTGGAACAGCACCGAACGGTGACCCTTCCAAGGTTGCGTCCACATCTGGAAATCGAACACGCGACGGTGATCTCTTTCCCCAACCAACAAGTCAGCGAATCAGTTTCCCTCGACCAATACCCAGTCCCCGACCTCATCGACGAAATATGGTTTATGTGGATCTGCGCTCACGACCTGTGCCTCGAACACAGGGCTCTCAACCACAGCCACAGTCATCTCCTCGTCGAGCTGCCCCGGAATCACCTCAGCCCACACCCCCAACGCCACCGCCAGCCCAGCCATCTAATGCGTACAAGCGGCCAATGAAAGCGGCCCGGCGGCCGCCAGAATTTGTCACGCAGGAACCGTCGGGCCCACCGCCTATGGTGTCCCCAGTAGCCAAGAGGCAGCAGAGAAGGAAAGACAAGTTGAAGCAAGTCGACATGATCTCTAAAGAAGTGATGGAAGAGGATATTCTTGTCGAAGAGAACATCACACCTATTGGCGAAACCCTTGCTGAAGAGAGGGACGTAGAAAACCTACTCAATGCGGGCAACCACGAGCCAAGCATCATAGCACCGCTTGTGGCTACGCCACGGGCAAGGTCAATGGAATCGGACGATGTGCAGGTTGCACGGAACCTTCGAGAGGGATCAATAGCAAGCTCACGTGTTGCGCCGCCGAAAGGATTCAGCTCGCGCCTTCTACATCCTGATGATTTTTTGAGACAAATGGGAATGTCGACCTTGGATGGTCATCGTTCGATACCATTCAAACCCCTCCAGTTTGGGAAAAAGTCTCCGACCCTACCACAAAACGAGGTTTCGCACCATCGGCCCCGACCAAGCGAGCCCCTTGGGTTGCGTCGCGAGAATCCTGGGATCTTCAAGACACCCGACCCTTATACGCCCCAACAACGCGTACGAAAAGGTCCAGGATCAACAACATCCAGTGCAGAATCATTCCCTCTGTCTGGAACACACGCGAGCGCGTTTAAGAAGAAAGTAAGGCAGCTGGAGAAAAGTTCGCCATATAAACCTCCAGCGGGTACTCGAGCAGCAAAGCTCGCGATGAACAATCCGGAATGATATATCAGAGTATTCTTTGGCCTCATTTCGCGTTCGCAACATACGAAAACTCTCAGGCTCGGATCAGTAATTATACCACATCACCATCAGATTTGCATAACTTCTGTTGTTTCTTAATACATATGTATGTACAATACGTTAGATAATTATTGGCATCTATGTCGAACAGAACTTTAGAAATTAGAGCTCGGGCACTCGCCCGTATGATTCATGTTTATGGATCACGAGATTGTGTTTGGTTGAGCGCGTTGCCGCGAAGCTTTCTGGCATTCAACCACATATTTTCTCTCTCTTCGTACATCCAGAACCCTCAGTTCCCAGATCCTGGATAAGACGTTTGTGTCTCGCGATCTCAACCTCAACCGTCAAGGAGTTTGATACCAGAGCATACCCCAATAGACACTATTTGGAGCATTGGCCATGTCAGATTTGCAGTGTTCTTTAGGCGCAAAACACCACCAGGGCACTCAAGCGGTCACCTCCCAGTCTCTTCTTGGCCAGATGGACATCGATGACCATAAAATTGACGATTCAAAGCCCGGGAGCTTGGATACAATGAACGATATGCCCGATGATATCCTGCTCGAGATTTTCAGCCAAGTCGAGCCCGTTGATCTCTTTCATATTTCAAGAGCAACGAAGACGTTGCGAGATCTCATTACCAGAAATAACAGCATGTTTGTTTGGAAGAGGGTAAATCATTTTCCTGCTTTATCCATGTCACGGATTGGCATCTATTGGCATGCCTTTTCCAGGTATACGACAACAAAAACGGGGGGACCAGAAAACCGCCTCCGTGTCCAGAAGACATGAACCCAATGCACTACTCTAATCTTCTCTTTGGCCGCGATTGTCAGGTCTGCACCACTAATCAGGGAGTTGTCTGACACAAAGGATTAACATCGTTCTCGTCAGATCTGTGGTTCTGTAAATGGGGATCTTGTCCATTGGAGCGGCCGGTTGAGGTTTTGTTTGCCATGTACTCGTGGACAGTAAGCATAATTCCTACTTGAGTCTACACCTTGTCTTCTGATTTTCGTCTCTAGACTGAGGGAAGTTTATATTCATCGCGACCCAATCATACCACTCTGTAGCCCCTGGCGCATAAAATCCCTCCGTGATTTTCGTACGTGTTCCCGATGGCGATTATTATGAACAATTTCATTTAACATCTTCTCTCATTCATATAGAAGGTGGTTATTTCGTCCTCGAGGCTGAATATTTGCAGCATAGCCGAGGCTTGAACGAATGCGACGATGGAGAAAGTCAACTTGAGTACAAACAACAGGTTGGTATGTCTAGGGCTAGGCGTCTTCGTGTGAGCTCTCTGGTGATTTGTGGCAGATCATAACGTATATTAACGTCCCATGTAGCTGGGGTTTGATTTGTCCTTGTGGAACTCCGATCTCTGATATCAGAGGCTCTCAAAATGTCTGCTGTATCTTGTCGCAACCACCTTTCATCCACTCTTAAATGAATGTGTAGCAGATAACACTTGGCGGCATGGTATAGTTTACATAACCCTTTGTTCACGCAAAGCAAACTCACGTAAATTTCTTGATAGCCGTATAATTATAACTCCAGAAGACCCATTTGCAGTATAGTACGTACTACAAATACAATCCATCATTAAAATTGTTATCTGTGTGTCATTTTTCCCTCCGTTGCCAGCAGGAAACTTTTCCACGATATGTTGACTGACTGTAAATTAATGCCTCACAACCGATGAGCCAGATCTCACTTGTGGCCTTCCGGCTCCTGCGGGCCATAACACTCCAATTCGAGGACTCTCCATCGGAATTGGGGTGGGGCCTTCTGACGAGGTTGATAAGTGGGGGAACGCAAGTGCAAGATAAGCAATGATTGGCAGTTCTTTCTTCTGGAATCTCTGAGCCGTATCAACGGGCTTGCCGGTCAGGACACTTCCTGCAGGATATATATTATTGGGACCCCTGACTTTATCTCTAGCGTCAGCGAGTGTGATGAGAACATGCGCTCTAAATCTATTGGGACAAGAAATGAAGAGTGTAAGGGTTTCAAAAAGTCTATAGACAGTTGAATAAGTATATCTGAAAAATATGTAACTGATCGTGATGTACTGGAAGGCCCAGATGTGTAAACCTGGATTGAGGAAGCCGAACCTATTAACCTCAGGATATGTATAGTATGCATGCATGGTGGTATACAACGTGAAAATAAAAGCAAGGTGTTGATAAACTGAAGCCAAGAAATGCGTACGGAATTAGGAGACGAGACTGTCACTCTGTAATTCTTCGAATTTTCGTCTTGCAAGACGAATATTCAGTTTCACTGCCGCAATTTCTAGAACCGACAATCATCAGGGATGGGAGGGATGAGAAAATTAACTGAACATACCTATTGTTGGATCGTGGATGAT
>Ga0307517_10015432_pt1 | contig 10153 bp, 12 predicted proteins | sample 23_EM_MG_FD_194515 | JGI IMG/M metagenome (GOLD analysis project Ga0307517, IMG submission 194515) | Populus trichocarpa ectomycorrhiza microbial communities from riparian zone in the Pacific Northwest, United States - 23_EM | ecosystem: Host-associated > Plants > Roots > Unclassified | place...
CATCGTTGGGGCGCTTTTGGGCGGGTTAGGGATGGTTTTCGGCGGGGGAAAATGTATAATAGAGTATTCTATATTTATATGCATCTAATACACCCCTTTGCGCACCCCAGCGGGGGTGGTATGGGATGGATTGGCGACAGGGACATTGGATGATGTTCTATATATAGGACACGTCATCAATGATAGCCTTGGGGGCGCCTTTTTGTTGTTCAGCATGTTCTGTATGGTATTTTATGGTGCAAATGATGTATATAGGTAGCTATGTTATATATGAATGCATCCTAACCCTTTTTATATCTCAGGAGGGGCAGGGATGGATGGATGCCTTCGGATGATGTTGGATGACGTTCTATTTACAGTACATATCATCAATAACAGCCTCAGGGGCGCCTGTTTGCTGTTCAGGGTGTTCTGAATGGTCTTTTATGGTGGAAACGGTGTATATTTGTAGCTAGTACACTCTAGGTATGTATCCTCCCTTTTCCGCATGTTTAGGAGCCCCTCCTTGGGTTAGATGAATGATAAAAGCTATAAAAATGTAATGGGTCTACTCAGATGATCCTTGTCGGAGGGGTTCTATGTACGTCAATAGGTTGTCCTTCATCCACGTCACTACAGCCTAGTGTGGTTTTGATGCGTGGGGGTTGGGATTGAAATGTTGGGGGTCGGCGTCAATGCGCCCTTGTGTATTTAGACACATTGGGGTTTTCGATATGTTGGGGTTGACGTGGGGGTCGCGTTCATCTTTGCACCCTCGTAAGGTTCCGAACGTAGGGGTTGGGGGGTTGGGTGGGAGACGTTGGCGTTGTACTCGAAATCCCCGTCGATCTTGCAGAACCGGCGTCATTGTCATTGAACCTGCCTCATTATCGTCACCCTGTTAGCATTGTTGTTGAACCTGCACCTTCATCCTCTGATCCCTTGCCCTTGCGATGCGAAGTAGGAATTCCCGAGATCGGGTATTCAACTGCTGGCATGGCAATGGAGGGACGGTGTGGGCGGATGCTTGTGGGGTTCGCATAATGGGACGGTGGGAGTGCGGTCATTGTTGTGTGGTGTGCAGTCGATAGGCGGGTGTGTGGTTGATAGGCAGTGTATGCGGTCGATAGGGAGTAATGTCGGGGTAGGGGTTTCCAGTCGTGGTGTTGTTCGTTACACCGGCGTTAGGAACAAGGGTGGTCAGTGAATGGAAGAAACAAGAGGATAGCGAAAACGAACCACGATGTTTGTCGTGGTTCATGTTTCGCAACGCACCACTTGGGACCCTCTCCTCGTTGTCGTTGCGCCCTCCCTCCTCGTTGGGGTTTCCTCTCTTGCACCTCGTCGTTTCCTCTGTCCTGATACACCCTTCCCTGTCATTGTATCCCTCCTTCTTTTCGTCACTTACCTCCTTCTCCTCCTCTTCATGTCCTTTCCCTCGTCTTTGTCATTCGGCTCATGTGGGTTGATGCACTTCATGGACCTCCCACTGGCAGGGTCCCTTATTCCTCCATTGAGCGAGCTTGAGCCACCAACACGGATGCAGCGGGGTCCGTGTTTCTGAGTGAGCTGAGGCAGTTTGATTGGAGCCCACATCCCTCAAGAGAGGGGAGGGGCTCGCTTCCGTGCAGTTGCGTGTGGTTGGCGGCGAATCGAGGTAGCGACGGTGAAGGTTAGTAGTGGTGAGATGGGTGGAAGACGAATGAATCTCAACCATGATGCGGTTGATGGTGTATTTAAACTCCGCTCAACTTCAAAGATCGCCTTTGATATAGGCATTCGTTAATATGATAAGGGAATGAAAAATATATTATTTCATAAGTACTCTATAGATGTGAGATCTAAATTTCTAAGGAAAAATACTAAGAATTGAAGATGTTATTTTAGAAATATGCCAAAATAGCGGTCACCACCATACCTTTCGCCAATTCTCTGTTTTAATATCTGTATTATGCAGAAATAACATTGTGATACAATTTTAATTGACTAATAAGTGAAATTTAGATACTTCGGACAAGGTAACTACTGAGTGTGGAAGTTGGTATGGATGGCATTGAGGTACTGACCTCAACTGAATCCAAATGGTTGTCCTAACTCAATGTCAGCCATACCAACTTCCACACTCAGTAGTTACCTTGTCCGAAGTATCTAAATTTCACTTATTAGTCAATTAAAATCGTATTACAATGTCATTTCTGCATAATACAGATATTAAAGTAGAGAATTGGTGAAAGGTATGGTGGAGCCCACCATTTGGGCATATTTCTTAAATAACGTCTTCAATTCTTAGTATTTTTCCTTAGAAATTTAGATCTCACATCTATAGATTACTTCTGAAATAATATATTTTTCATTCTCTTATCGTATTAATGAACGCCTATATCAAAGGTGATCTTTGAGCTTGAGCGGAGTTTAAATCACCCATCAACTGCATCACGGTTGAGATTTGTTCGTCTTTCATCCATCCCACCACCACTAACCTTCACTGTCGCCACCTCGATTCACCGTCAACCACACGCAACCACACGGAAGCGAGCCCCTCCCCTCTATTGAGGGATGTGGGCTCCAATCAAACTACTTCAACTCGCTCAGAAATAAGGATCCGCTGCATCTGCCCCTCCAGGATGTGGGCTGCTCAAGCTTGCTCGACGAAGGATTTGGGGAGAGGGAAGTAAAAGGGGGGACCCAGGGTGTGGGAGGCCCGTCCAGTACGTCCCAACAATGAACCACGATGAACGTTGTGGTTCGTTTTCCCTTCCCTCATTCTTTCCATCCCACTGACATTTCTGTGTACGAATGCCTCTCCTCTTGGTGGATACAGGGATTTTGGAAGTGCAGGAATCAACCAAACGATCCGAAGATCCATGACAATCAACGCCATTCCAGCAAAAGAGGAGGGAGGAAGTAGACAAGGGCGAGAACAGTCCGTTCTCTATCGACGAAGGATTTTGGGAGGGAGGAATACCAGGGCAGACCCAAGAAGTGGGAGGCCTGTGAAGTGCATCTCGAAATGCGAGCCACGATGTTCCGTGGTTCCATTTCGACCATCCCTCCCTCCACTAATGACGTCTAAACCCACACAGCACCCACAACCAGCTCCACCACCGCCACATGAACCACGATGAAAGTCGTCATTCATTTTCCCCAATCCTACCTTTTCTCTTCTCTCCTGCCCCTCGCTGACAGCTAATGACTCTCTTCTCGATAGCTCAACGATCACCGTCACGAAGAAGTTCTCATCTATCAACGCCTGCGATGACGGAGGCCTTGGTGGGCCCAACGACAATGAGGGACATGAACATCGAGCGACAGGAGATCCCAGTGCCACAACGACAACGACAGCAGCGGCGGCTGCGAAGATGACGATGGGTATAACGACGACGGCGGCGAAGACGATGATGGGTATAACGACAGCAGGGACGACAACGAAGGCAACATGTGGTATAACGACAGCAACAGCGAAGACGACGACAGGTAAAAGAAAGACGATGGGTAACGATGACAGCGGAGACGACGACAATGAGCTCGACACCCACAAGCCAAATGACGCAATGGAACGAAGAGCCGCATGGCTCTGCACTGGTTTCCTTTATCTTAGATCTAATGTACCTACACATGAACCCAAGGAGCTAGTCCCTCCTTGGGTGCAATATATTTATTTATTATGACCTGTAGTGTGGACTGCAAGATGAAACAAAAAAAATCAAGGTAGTGCACCCTGTTAGAGATGAACATCATCCACATCAGGAAAAGGCCACCTAGCTCTGGCTGTCTTTAGATGCTTTAGCTGTCCTAGAGCATCCTGAGACATTCTAGGATGTCTCAGGATGTCTCAGGATGCTCTAGGACAGCTAAAGCATCTAAAGACAGCCAGAGCTAGGTGGCCTTTTCCTGATGCAACATCATCCATTGGCATCCATCCCTGCCTTTCCTGATGTATAGAACAGACTGGGGTGCATTTAGATGTATTATAGCTACCTATATACATAATGTTTACCATAAAATACCATACAGAACACGCTGAACAATAAAAAGGCGCCCCCAAGGCTATCATTGATGACGTGTCCTATATATAGAACATCATCCAATGTCCCTGTCGCCAATCCATCCCATACCACCCCCGCTGGGGTGCGCAAAGGGGCGTATTAGATGCATATAAATATAGAATACTCTATTATACATTTTCCCCCGCCGAAAACCATCCCTAACCCACCCAAAAGCGTCCCAACGATGAGGAAGCATCCAGGAATGCTGTTTCCCATATTGTTGACATTTGTTTACTAGCCGCCTCAACAGTCCCGCCCTACCTAGCTACCCTGCCCTCCCATCCCTCCCATCTGGCTCCCTCAGCATGTCAATTACTCTACCTGCTCATATGTAGAACCCTATTAGTAATCCAAATGAGCCCCAGCACCCACAGCAATATGGTTTTTTTTGGCTGGTGGGGTTTTGCCCATATGGATGTATGAAGTGACTTGGGCATAACCCTAGTATTGATACATGAGAGTGGTATATACAGGTGCTAACAGCATATTCCCATAAAAATTCTGGTAGACCATGTAACATTGCTGGAGCAGGTTTGACAATTGTTCGATTGGGTGACTTCCCATAATGCTAACTTGAAATTTATTCTTCAAACCTTCTTTGTCGGAGATCGAAAGAAACCCTGATGTAAAAAAGTTTAGCTTTTTTCTAAACCATAAGGAACAAACGGATGAAAAGTAAGCATATCAACTTGAATCCGGATTGGGCCACATGCGGCCACACCTGTAGATTAGCCTAAGATAAGGATTCTTGCTCTCGTCTTTCAGCGCCATGGATGCGGCTGCATTCCAATTCATGCAAGAAGCAGAAGATGAGGAAGATGCCATCGAGGCAGACATGTACAACACCCAACTTGCTGCCACTCTCCTTATCGCAGGAGCAGATACAAGCCAATTTCTTTGCAATGAACATTGAAATCAGACCAGGAATTACCTTTGCCGTCCCCAACTCCAGCCAGACCCCCGAAACAATACACCATGGCAGGCCTTATTCAACAGTCACAATGATCATGCTTTCATAACAACAATGGGGTTTGATGTCAAGACCTTTGAGCTGATTGTGCACTCAGGCTTTGGCACGCGTTGGCTCAGCCAGCCTATTCCATGGGGTGACGCAAGCACTTATGGAGAATCACGCCCAGGAAGGAGATCACTAGATGCTTGGGGTGCGTTGGGACTTGTACTACATTATCTAAATTCCACAATGCTTGAAATATCCCTTCAGCAAATCTTCGCTCTCATCCCCACCACTGTATCACGGTACATTAATTTTGGCCTCCAGATCCTCCTTGAAATGCTACAGGCTTTACCTGATGCTGTGATTCAATGGCCCACACATGACACAGAATTCCAAGATAACAGCAAGCTTGTTGTTGCCCGCCACCCTCGTCTTCATGGTGCATTCGCAACCATTGATGGCTTAAACCTCCCAACCCAGACATCTGATGACCCAGAGATTGAGAATGCAACATACAATGGATGGCTGTCTGACCATTTTATCAGCTCTGTTATCGTGTTTTCTCCCTGTGGTGAGTGATCAAATCTCTACAGCCCCTTTAACTTAATCTCATGAGTATGATTGACATGGAAGTTGTCATTATCGCTGTCAACTTCAATGCACCAGGAAGCTGGCATGACTCTCGCGTCGCCCAACCCATCTACAAGAAGTTATTGAAAGAAACGCCTGATGGTTTCTACTTGGTTGCCGACACTGCATTTCCCCGAGGAAGTGTGGAGATCGAGGGTCGTATCGTGGCGCCTATCAAGACAGGTGAACGATTACGTGGCACTAATGAAGAAATTGAAGAAAGATTTGCCTATGATCGAGAACTCCTTTCTTACCGACAGACAGCTGAGTGGGGAATGTGATCAATTCAAAGTTTCTTTGGACGACTCCATATGCCACTCCAGATCAACGACAAGAATGCCTGTGGTGATCTTCTTGAGATTTGTTTCCGCTTGCACAATCTACATGCCCGACAAGTTGGATACAACGAGATCAAGAAGGTTTATATGCCAGAATGGAAGAAGACTTCGGATGACGAGGAGATATGAAATCATTTTGAAGAGATGGTGTTTGGAGATCAGTGGCGGAAGGATCGGGTTTCAAGGTTTCATGTTCATCCCGAATATCAGAATTAGTAATATATATTATGGCAATGTAAACGAGTGTATGGGACAGTAAGATAGATAATTGTGGGAAGACTAGGTATAAGAAAGGAGAGGAGGAAGATATGGTAGATATCAAGAGTGAAACTCGAAGGGTGATGCAGTCAATGAGGGGCAGGATGAAGGGTTTAGAACAATTTTTGAGGGGATGTATGAGTGGAATGGTGACCTTTCTCAATATCCGTCGGCTTTTGGTCTGTTCCTGGGGCTAGGAATGAATGCATTGGGGATTTGAAGGATGAGGAAGCAGTGGGTTGGTAAGAGTGAAATGTGGATGAATACTTGCGAAACTGGGGCTTGATATCTCCAGCTGGCGGAGAGTAGAAAGGTTGCTGTCGGTAATCGTCAGTGGAGGGATTGTGGTTTTCCTTGTGATTGTTGTTGTCCCAGTCAGAGGCACTGGAGCCGTCAGTTACCCAAGTTGTGCGCTGCCCACCATCAGAAAAGTGCTCATCATGGCGAATCTTGCCACAAACTCATATGAGGTCTGGTTCATACTTGTGGTTCTTTCGGGATGATGGGGAGTGGAGTGGCTCCCGCTTGCCACTCAGGGCAGACAGGCGGCGCTTGAAGTTGAGCTCCAAGTCAAGGCGGTCGCGAATGTGATCAACAGCATGCAGTCTGTCACGCGTGGTGTTAAGCTCAGTATGAAGTGCTTCAATGGTGGCTTGAGCATCACGGAGTTGCTGGGAAACTGTGAACACCTGGGTATTCTGGAATGATCGGTTAGCATGTTCCTCATCATGAGCATGCTGTGCCTCTGGATCCAAAGCCTGAGCTATTTTTGAAACAAGTTCCGTGGTCTGTGCATGAGGGCGACGAGGTAGAGGAGCTTGGGACCGATTGGAGCAAGCAACAACATCATGGACCTTAGACAGTATTGGCTCATCATGGTTTGATGCGCCTCCGTCACCATTCTCCTCCAAGTCATACTCTGAGTCGTTGATAGTGCGAGTTCCTGCCTTCTCGTTGATGAGTTTATCGATAGCTTTGGCACAAGTAACACTCTCAGGGTGCCTGCCACTTCCTGTCGGCTTCTTGTTTTTGACAAGCTGGAACATAAGTTAGAATAAAAGTAAACAGATAACATAAAATTGGCATACAGTCTTGAATTTGCTCTCCAGAAGCTTCCATTCACGAACAGGCTGGCCTTTGGCTATAGCCCAAGTAGCGTACTTCTCATGAATTCGTTTCCAACCTCTCTGGCCCATTGGCAGCTCCTTCTCCACAAGATGCAGCATCTCCTTCAAATCTTGTTCCTGATAGTTCCCAGTGCCGGTACGGCGACCACCATGGCCACTCCGCTTCTTGGGGGGGGGTGTCGCTGTCCTCAGATCGAGCTGAGTCATCGTCGGAGGTGTCATTCCGTTTTCGCTTGCCCTTCCTTTTTGCCTGAGTAGGCTCAGGAACAGAGTCGCAAGATTTTGCCTGTCGAGAGCCGGCTACCTTGGTGGCTGGGGAATAGCCGATAGCACGCGCAATGGTGGGGCCATGAGTGAGGTCATTGTCGGGTGATGAGGGAAGCGGTATATGGGAAGACCAATGAGTGTGTTGGGCATTCCAAGAGGGGCCCGGAAGCTCTCCATGAGATGGATACTAAGCACAGTGAGTCAACTTGTACAGAAAGTAGAATTAAAATAATTTACCGTATGCATGGGCTGACGGAAGTTATAGGGATCTTGAGTCCCTACAGCAGTGGTTGAGGGTAGCAACAAGCTGGCTCCAGTCTAAAACAGCATGAGGGATGAATAGTAGTAATTACGGTAGAAGAAAAAGACAACTCACATGGTTATAGTCCTCGAACCTCCAAGAAGCTCCTTGTCCGGACCCAGCCTGAGTCGTTGCTGTAAGGGATTGTCCTTGTGGTTGTGTTAGCTGACCACCAGCCAGAGGCGTTAACGGTGAGCATGTAGGCAATTGCTGGGCCATGAAATTAGATAAAAAAAGTGTAAAGAACTGGGGGAAACTGTTGGATCGTACCGACAGTTTTCAGGCTGCTTTTAACGTCGCTGCTCCACCCTTTCCTGCACAGAAAGACCCTCGAAAGATGAAACGTGTATTAATTGGCTCAGGCTTGAAGATGGCAGGGACGATACGACCTCAGGTTAGAAATCCCATTGTTGTTGAATGGACAGCACACACCAGTCAAAAAAAAGTGCGAAAAAAAAACGCTAGATGGCTTTGAATCTTGTGAAAATCAAGGGCCTTTTCTATAGTAAATTATTGGCCATGTGGAGAATGTATAGACTCAACTTATTAGTGAAAAGATGGGGCCTCAAAGACAGAGGTAAGGTTTTTTCAGAGCGCATTTGGAATATAAAAACATTGCAGGATCGCTTGCTGAGCAAACTGTTGATCGCGATGGCAGCGGCATTTTATTTTGCTATAGAATGTGGTGCCTGTGTTTCATGCCATGGAACGAGAAGGATGGAGTGGAGGAGGGGAGATGAATGGGTGGGGGCATAGGAGAGCGTAGTCGACGCACTGACCAACCACTGCTATTGAGGCCGAGAAATGAAAGCAGTCACCTCACACGCCTTATTTGGACATCCGAGAGCATTTAGGATTTAGAGGGAGGGTACCAACCCTCCTTTTAGATGTTGTGTTTAGAAAAATCTAGAAAGCTCTTGAAATGGTCCTCTTGACAGATCTGGGACCTGAAACCAGGTGGCACTTCGGCAGAGGACCCTTCCTGTCATCAATTTAGACTTAGAAATTCAAGTTGGCCTTATGGGAAGTCACCTATTCATCCATTCAGCTACACCATTTTGTGAAGGTGAGTAAGGTGCGGTCATGTGGATTTCTATCCCTTGTTCCTGACACCATGTTTTTAGGTCGTCATTAACGAATTCTTTTCCTCGATCAACATGGATAGCTTTAGGCTTTCTATCCTGTGTCTTGAGGTGCATTAAATATTCTTTGACCCTTTTTGGGGCTTCCCCTTTTTGTTTTAGGAATTCCATGGTACTGAATCTTTCGGCATCATCAACAAATAGGATATAATAATTATTCCCATTGATGGAGGTAATGCTATATTTACCCCATAAGTCGATGTGAGTAAGTTCGCCAGGTTCAGTTTTTCATTTGGTTATTTTACTGAATGGTTCCACAGTTTGTTTCGATTCAGTACAGGCAATACAGTCTGGTTTTTGGGTTTGCATATCAACACTAAAACCCTCTACTAGATTTTTATCTAGCATATGCTGTAGTCTCCCATAACTAGTGTGACTGAATCTTTTGTGCCATGTTTCCCAGCTTTGTGCTGGTTCGGCAGCTAAGAATGTCTGAGGGGTAACAGTTTTATTTTTAGAAGGTTGAGTATTCAGTTCGCATACAGCAACCTTCATTTTGTAGAGATTGTTCCCTACTTTGGTGCCTCACACAACCAAAGTCCCATCCTTTGTGATGAGAGTCAATACTCCTCCTCCACCGGTAAACCGTCTTCCTCCTTGGTCCTATTTACTGAGAGAAATAAGGTTATTTCGGTTATTGGGAATATAGAGGACATTCTCAAGTTGGAGGATATACTTATGGCCATTACACCATGATGTCAGTTTAACTATACCTCGTCCTTCAGCCTTTGTAACCAGGTTTCCTACCCCTGTCACTTTTGTGGCAGTTAATGGATGGAAGCTTGTGAGGGCCTCACGTCTATTACAGACATGCGAGGTTGTTGCACTGTTGGCGAGCCAATTATAAAAGATAAGACGTTCATCATATTCATCGGAATTGGATACATTGGGATCATCAAAATTAATGCCTTCCTCAGAAGGATCAAACATGATTTTGGATGACCCAGCTTCATGGGTGGTGAAGATGATACATCAGGAAAATGCACTTTGTCTCTAGGATGTCCTAGGATGGCCCAGGACGTGTTAGAGACATAAAGACATCAAAGATACAAAGTGCCTCAAGTTGCTCCCAGAGCAAAGTCAAAAATGTTGACTTCTTTGAGACATCCT